>Ga0247725_1000016_pt1 | contig 272393 bp, 309 predicted proteins | sample OKSTACKMCFT3sol_FD_183021 | JGI IMG/M metagenome (GOLD analysis project Ga0247725, IMG submission 183021) | Subsurface sediment microbial communities from gas well in Oklahoma, United States - OK STACK MC-FT3-sol | ecosystem: Environmental > Terrestrial > Deep subsurface > Rock core/Sediment...
TGGTCGGCGGGGGGGGGGGGGGGGGGGGGGGGGGGGTGTGCTGGCCTATCGAGAAGTTAGGTCGCTGCGCTCCGAGGGATGGAATCCATCTCTACGTTCGGCCATTCCTTCACACTGACACCGCTGTACCGTCCAGCCTCACTACGAGATGGATAGACAACAATTAGATACTCCACTTTATACCCGAGAGCTCTAAAAGTTTCACAGGGGTTTGTAAACAGTTTCAATCACGTATACTTTACTTGAGGAGCATCCCGCTTTCTCAAAGATTTCCACTCAACTGAAAGACTCTAATGAAGCATCTCAACGACGCCTCCCAGCATTTCATCAACCATCTGGCTCTGGCCGGCCAAGCTATCCATGGCCTGAGGAAGGCTTACGAGGACTTCATGTACCTGCAGCCCAATGGCTGGGAGTTGGTGAACCAGCGCGCGGTATCGTTTACCATCGAGACCACGTACAAGCCCCTGCAGGTAATGCCGCACTTGCACCATGTGGCTACAGACAAGGACTTCATCGGCAAAGCCAAGCCGTCCCTGCTGGTCTTTCACAGCGATGGCGTGATGGCGGTGGTCATCGCTGAGCCCAAGCCCCGAGATGTGGTCGAATGCATCAGTGATTGCCCGATGCTCTACACTGTCTACTGCCACGACCGTAAGGACAACTCCAGAGTGTGCAACTTCATCAAGCGCATGGCTGCCAACTCCTGAAAGACTCTACTCCCATGACCAAGATCGAACACCTGCGCTCCAAGTACAGCCATTTGCTGCACACCCGCGTCAAGCGAGTGCCTGTGAAGCAGTACATCATCGTCGATGAAGCCCGCAAGCTCTACCATGTGGCGTACAGCGGTTTCACAGGCCGCCTGCGCCGCTCCATGGGCACGTCTGCTCTTCCCATCTCTGTGCGCGAGTACCTCATCAGCATCCACAGCACGCCTGGAGATCGAACCATCGCTGTGCTGCTGGTCGAGCCTATCGATCAAGAGGAGATCCGCCAGATCTTCGAGGGCTACCGCACCTTCCGAGAAGCCATCCAGCCCCTGAACACCGGCTTGCGGGAGAGAAAGAGCACCATCTCCAAAGTGTGGCTAGCCACTCACAAGCCCACAGGTGTCAAGCTGTATGTCTCAGCTGTGGAGAACTCCCGCAACTGGATGAGTGCTGACCGTATGCTGGACGCAGCCAGGTTCACCTTGCAGCACAGAGCTGACCGCATGAGCCTGGAAGACTGCAAACGTTTCTACGCGATCTTGAAGCCCTTCAAGCGCGAAGACTGGACCATCGAGACCGATGTGACTGTTCCCTCGTATGACGCCAAGCGCTATACACAGAACTTGAACATGGACCTGATGCCCCAGAACCTGGAAACCCTCCGTACTCTGTACCCTTAAATAGAAAGCTTTCCCTGATATGACGAAGATCGAAGAGCTGCGTGCTCACTTTGAAGGTAATGTGATCGAACGCGGCAATAAGCTGGTCGGTAAGTGCTGGATCCTCCTGGATGAAGAAAACCGCATGTTCTACACCGGCAAGAGCGGCTTCAACAAGCAGCGCCGTTCCCTGTCATGGAACAACCTGCCCTCGGCAGTGACGGGCTATCTGAACCGATGCGGCAAGTCCATCGTCGACAAGTCGCACTGCTTAATCTTGTCGGTGGAGGTATCTAGTGATCAGGTCGGTTCATTGCTGCCGGAATTCCAGCCTTTCAAGGAAGCTCGTCCTGTCAGGCGCGCTGGCTTTCGGGAATCGCAGGAAATGACAAGTTTCGTGTATTCGATCACGCACCCGGAAACAGGTCTGCAGATGTTCGCGTCTTTACTGACGACTGATCAAACTACCCAGCTCTACGGAGCTTCGCGCTCTACCGTGCTGGCGATGCAAATCTTGAAGAAACGCATCAGTCATCTGTCACCAAACGAGCAAGAACTATTCAGGGCCGTCCCACTGTCCGGATCTATCAAGATCTGGGACTCCGAAGTCATCCGAGAAGTGGACGCTACCGATAGCCGCGCATTGATCAAGCTTCTCAATGACTCTGCCATGACCAACAACATCCGTATCCTGAGGGAGATGCAAGCTAACCAGTCCACTACCCAGTAACCTCACAACCCCCACTCCCATCAACCGCGTAACCTATTGGAGAATTGCGCACCAAAGCCTACACTCGACACCTAGGCCCATCGATCATTTCATGCTTTCCGTAATTCCGTGCCTAGGGCCAGTCAGTGTCAGGAAACGAAGGATCCCTTCTATCATGACTTCCGCAGACCCTAAAGCTACTGGTATCGCTTACACCATCGCTGGCGTGATCTTCGCCATCACGCTATGGATGCTGACGATGCCTGTGGCTCGCGCTCAGAGCTTGCAGGACCACATCGACGCCAACTGCCGCGTCAACTGTGTGGCTGCCGACAAACTCGTAGATGTCGCAGCTCGCGCCGCCAAGCGCTTTGGCTTCGACTACAAGGCTCTCCTTGCCATCGTCCACGTAGAGTCCAAGTACAACACCCGTGCCAAGAACGGCTCCAGTGTTGGCCTGACTCAGGCACTATTGGTCTACCATAGACCGAAGTTCCTGGGCAAAGACTACTTTGCCGTGGAAGACAACATGTTCGTAGGCGCCGAAGTATTCGGTGCATGCTTTGCAAAACACAAAGGGAATTACCCGACCTCATTTTCCTGCTACAACGGCTATGGCAAAGGAGATAGCCGTTACCGAGACAAAGTGCTCAAGGCACTACGTGAAATCAGAGGACTGAAGTTGCCCACTCCGTCCCTGGATCCGCTCGGAGACTTCATCGCTAGAGTGATCTAGCCAAAAAGAAAGCGTACCTCACCCCCACTCCAGCCGCGGTGGCCGGAGTGGGGAGATATGACGCATTTAAAGAGAAAGACTTCAATCATGAAACTGACAAACGAGTTCGTAATAAGCACCCAGTTCTCGATGGGTCGCCGCACGTTCGCCTCCGCTCATCCGGAGCCTACCACGGATGACCGTGCTCGGCTGCTGGGCTACAAGGACGCGGCTGACCAGGCCAAAAAGATCGAACTCCTGAGGGCGGAGATCCGTCTGGACAACTACCAGGCTATGGTGCAAATGGAAAACCATCTGCGCATCATACGTCTGGACCGCTGGAGTGACGAGGCATACGAGCACGTCAAGCAGCTGTACGACCGCGCTACACGGGAGATGAAGGAAGAACCCCATGTCGCCTTCTGGGGTCACTACCGTACCATCCGTGCCGTCCAAAAGGCCATCAACCGCCACGATCACACCATCGCTGACTTCAACACCCTTCACTGAAAGACTGTCATGAACTTCATCTCTCGCTACCTCAGCTCCCTGAACACCCTGCGCAAAGAGCGCAAAGCCGCAGCTTTCAAGGCTGCCTTGGTTGATGAGCTCGAACAGACCATCGACTCCATCTCCCCCGCTGCCATGAACATGCTGCAGCGATCGTACTACGTGCAGTGCGTTGAGGTGATCCAGGCGCGTGACTTGGTCTCCGAGGTCCGGCGCTTCCTGGAAGACGGCTGGCCCAACATCGACTACACGGTCAGCGAGATCATCAAGCACCGCACTGACCTGACCGATCTGATCGAGATGGCCTTTGCCGCCGAGAACTTCGCCCTGGTCAACCATATCCCCACCTTGCGCGCTGATGTGCTGGAGATGCTCAAGTACGCCAAGGAGCACAACCTGTTTGCGTTTCAGCATTTCCAGTTGGTGCCCGCAGACTGGACAGGACTGGAGCAAGACTTCCCGGGCTACCGCAGCATCGAAGACATACAGCAGCGCGGCGGCACAGCCTGTATGGCCGGTCTGCTGAACCTGTGGCCTGCGTTTGACCATCTACCCATGATGCGTCCAGACGTGATGCCTACGCTCATGCACGACAGTGTGGTCTTGAACGCCCAGGCATCGGTGGCTGCGATCCTCGGTGTGCCGTACTGGTTCGCCGGCGCTCTGTCCATGAGCTTCCAGGTTCCGGGAGATCTGGAAGATCGCCACGTCCTGTACAACAAGGCGTTCGAGGACATCACCGTGGACGACGTGATCGCTGTGATCGAAAAGCTCATTGACGGCATGAGCCCCGAAGACTTGATGGTCGAAGCCATCACCACACGCTCTATGCAAGCCGGTATCCATAGCGGTTGATCAGACTGCTCCAAGCCCTCGGCAGCCTTCGGGCTGTCAGGGTCTTTATTTTTTGCCCCAGTATGGGGATTAACTGGCACTTATAGGAGGAACTCATGGCCACTTTATCCGCTATCATCGCAATGACTCGTGACTGCATCATCGGTGTGGAAGGCAAGCTACCCTGGCCGCATCTCAAATGCGACATGGAGCACTTCAAGAAGACCACCATGAACGGTGTGGTGATCATGGGTCGCAAGACCTGGGAGTCGCTGCCTGAGACCAGCCGACCGCTGAAGGATCGTGTCAACATCGTCATGTCCACGGATCCGGACTACGAAGCTCCTGGCGCCATCGTGATGGCTACTCGCACCCAGGTCATGGACTACGTCAAGCGCTCAGCCCTGAAGTGCTGGGTGATCGGGGGCTACGAGATCTACGAGCTCTTTGCCAAGGAGTACCAAGAAGTCCACATCACCCGCGTGGGCATGGTCGCCAAGCGCGGCACCTGCGCACCGCTGGTGCTCAGGGGTGTCAACTGGGTATCCAGCTCTGCGGCCAACCAGCACTTCTACGAGCAGGGCATGAACATCATGATCCAGCAGTACGTGCGCTCAGGCCAGGAATAACCCGGCCCCTTTGTGGAAAATTTCAGTCACATATACTCTACCTGAGGACAACAATAATGTTTTCCTTAATCTCAAAAAGAAAGGTATTGTGTATGATGAATCTGAACTCCCAAAACTTCAATTACAAAGGCGTATTGGTGGAAGTGATCCAACCGATAGCCAAGCACACCATCCCCACGGTGTACAACCTTGTTTTGCGAGGCGGCGGCGCCGTCTCTGCTAAGCTGCAGTCCGAGATCACGGGAGACCGCACTGGACTGAAGTATCTGGACATCCAGATCGCCATCCTCCAAGAGCTCGTCGACACCCTGACCCAAGATGAACTCGTCGCGATCTTGGAGCACGAGATGGCCCACATCCTCAACGGAGACTTGGACCTGTCAGTCGACCAAGGCAAGAGCAGGATGATCCACCGGCTGGGCTACGAGCTCGCTGCTGACCAAGGCGCCGTGAAAGCTGTGGGTGCAGCGATCACCCTGGCGGCCCAAAAGAAGGCTGAGCGCTTCACGATGTCCAAGCTCCTGAAGACGAACAACGACAAGCTGCTGAACTTCTTCACCTGGGCTTTCCGTACCCGGATTGCCCGCAAGCGTTTCAAAGCACTGGCTGATCAAGCCAAAGCCGCCCAGTAATCCAACCCCTCAAATAGAAAGCTCACAATGAACAAGTCCACCGTCACCCTGGTCTCCGATACCGTCCTGGCTACCAAGGAAGTCTTTGACAAGCTCAAAGAGATGTTGCCCAAGGACAAGTACCCGATCAACCGCTTGGCTGAAGCCTGCCGCATCATGGAGGACTTCGAGAACAAGCTGACGCCAGAAACCCGTGAAGGCGGGGTGACGGCCAAATACCGGGTCAGTACGCTGAATCGGGAGTTTGCCCTCCTGGGCAAACTCTTCCACGTCACGTATTCCTCGATCGACGACGGACAGAAGATCCAGGCCGTCATCACAATCAACCACTCGGCCTGCGAAGAACTGGCAGCGGTCATCAACACGCTGACTTGCTAATACCCCAAATAGAAAGCTTAATATGAACATCATCGCCCTGCTCGCATCCACTGACGCTTCCCCCATCCAGATCGGTGGCCTGGTCTTCGCCTTCGCCGCTTGCGCAGCTACCAAGCTGTACATCAAGCACCTGAAGAAGAAGCTGGATGCCTGATCTTCCCAGTTTCCCGGTTATAATCAATCCCGAGCCTGAATGATCGGGCTCATCAACCTCTCAAATAGAAAGCACTATCATGGAACTCATCATCACTTCCAAGGAATTCACCGCCTCCCTGAACATGATCGCAGCAATCGCTCGCGTCATGCCCGAGGGAGTGGACCGCCGCACGTTTCTGGACGCACATGCCAACATCGGGCAAGTGCTGCGGGAATTCAACGACATCCCCTACGAAGCGCTGATCGTTAACCAGGATCTGATCAGCAGCTACGTCAACCGTCTGAATGACTACAGCGGTGAAGGTGGCCCCGTTGTGTCGTTCCAATTCATGCCCTCGGCATGCCGCACCCAGATCGAAGGCTCCTTTGCCATCGACTCGGACGTCATGGTTGAGGTGACGGAGGCCATCACCGAAGAGATCGATGGCCTGGCGGGAGCCTGCATCGCGCTGTACGGCATGGTGCGCATGTTCACCTCCAGCTTCAAGCGCCTGGGCAAGAAGGTCGAAGCTATCGTGCAAAACCACGTCCAGCTGTCGCGTGAAAGCGACGATCAGCGTCTGATGTAAGTCAGCGTCCTACAGTGAGCCCGGATCTTCGGATCCTGGGCTCGTCCTTTTCTTTTTTGTCCAATAGAAAGTCCCTGATCATGAACATCCTGCAACGCTTTCGCGCCAACCTGTACCGCGCAGTGAACTCCCTGCGCACCACCAGCCAAGACAGCGCCAAGATGGCCAAGGACCGGCTGCTGGATGCACGCAACCAGCCCGCTGCCCCGACGGTGATCTTCGAGGATGTCGATACCCTGACTCCGGAGATGGCGCAAAAGCTGTGTGCTACGTCCGAAGCCATGAAGGACATCCCCAATGTCGAGGCTGTGTATGCGTCCTCCCCGCCAGCTGTTACAGATGACGTCCCCTCCATTTTGGTGCGACCATCCGAGCGCCTTGATACGCTGGCTTCCTTCCTGCAAGAAAACAAGGAGGGCATCGAGCAGGTGATCGAGCTGCTGAAGCTCGCTCACGAAAACAACCTGTACCATGCGCGCTGGTATGTTTGTCATGCCGAGGATGCCAACTGGGATCTGAACATGAATGCCCGCAATCCCGGTCGTATGCCCGACACCATCGAGGAGATGATGGAACGCAAGATGTGTGGGGATCTGGGCTTTTTGATGAGCGTGTGGCCCTACTTCCGTCAGCGGGGCTTTCAGCACACCATCATCGGCATGGCTGTCTACTACGACAAAGTGGCCGATGCGCTGTACAACACGCCAGCTACGGCCATTGCCAAGATCCTGAACCTGGATGTGAAGCTGGTAGAGTTGATCATCAACGGCTCACCAGTGCTGCACAAAACGCCGCACCAGCTGTACCTCAAGACCTGGCGCGAGGTCACGGTTCTGGATCTGATCCAGGTCTTTGAAAACATCCTGGAGCAGGGTCAATACTCTGTTCTCATCGGCGCTCACGTCTCCTTCAAGTAAAGAAAGGTATCTCAGTCATGTCTATCCAAATCGCTCCTTCCGAATTCACTCGCGACTACCGCCAGACGCAAGAAGACATCAAAGCCAACGGTCTGAAGGTCATGCCGCTGCGCGTGTACCTGGACCGCTACCGCAAACTGCCGGAGATGCGCAGTGACTTTCCGGAGTACTACTTCAAGTTCTTCGATATGTCGGACTACCTGCGCGAATCCACTGCCAAACACTACGGCCCGCTGCCCAAGCGCAAGATGGAGCGCCACCTGGCCTACATGCCTCAATGGGGCAACGAGATGCACCGCATCTTGACCGAAGACATCACCCAGGTCAAGTTGCAGGTGGTGTACACAGGGCCTCTATCGGCTGAGCACCTGAAGGTGATGCGCGAAACGTTCTTGAGCTTCATGCTCGGGGACATTGTGCTGAGTGCGGGTGAGGATACCGAGTACACGGCACACGTCACGGATATGGGTAACACGGGCGCCTTCACGGCGTTCGAGTTGCACTTCCAAACGCCCTGGAGCCAACGCAACTCCAAGCAGCGCGATGAGCTGCTGCGTCTGATCGCGGCCATCACACGTGGCTGCCGCTCATCTTCGGCTGAGTGGCTTGCCCGTATCGACGACCCGATCAACAACCGGGCGTATCCGCGTCGCCAGTTTGCCAGCTACCTGATCGTGGGGCGTGACGACTACTACACGGACGAGCCGCGCATCTTGGGCGGCTACGAGAACCTGGATGCCGCCATCGATGCATCCAAGCTGCTGGGAACGAGCCGCCGCTGGCACTCGCTGTTCCTGATCGAGACCGATCCCACTCTGGCTGTTGAAGCCTACTGATCCACTCCAAGGGGCCAAGTGCCCCTGCTGTTAAATAGAAAGATCCCAATGAACCTCGAACGCATCGCTATCGTGCGCCAAGCCATGGTTGAAGCTAAGGAACGCCAGACTCTGAGTATGGTGATGTTTCAGACGCATCCGCTCGACGATGACTCCCGCAGCTATCCCCTGGCGAGCACCATGGAAGACTTTCACGCCTGCGGCAACACCGCATGCTTGGCTGGTCACATTGCGCTGCTGCCGGAGTTCCTCAATGCCGAGGATCCGGAAGGCTCCTACAGGGTGAGCGCAGCCGGCTCCCCGACGTTCCACTACCACCGCGCGCGGGTCTCGACGAATCCCGGCACCGCCATCGGTCGCTGGCTCGATGTCCCCGCCCGACTCATCGATCTGCTGATTTACGATTACACGCTCGCGCCTAAGAGCATGGCAGCCAGCGGCAAGACCGTGCACGGCATCTACGGCAAGCCGTTTAGCACCGTGACGCCGGACGATGTGATCGCGGTCCTGGACGAGCTCGTGCGCACGACTGAGACCCAGTTCGTGTGCAGGCACATCGACAAGTGGCGCGCATCCGAAGGAGAAGCCTTCAAGCGCTCCATCTTCTACACGGAAGCATCTGACGCACTTGACGATCTCGAAAACCTCTACCAGTAATCCCAACTATTAAATAGAAAGACCAATCATCATGCCTGCAATCCAAGACTTTCAACTGAATGTTACCTGTGACTTCGGTAACAACTTCCGCCGTGTCAACAACTACCCGGTCTTTCGCCGGGGCACCGAGCTGTCGGCGGTGTGCGCGCAGCTCGCTGAACTCATCAAGGCTTCGGGACTTGGCCCTCAGGAGTTGACCTCGGTGGATATCGCCCGTACCTGGGACGCCCGGGATCGCTGCTACTCGTTTGGCATAGATATGCGCGACGATACCTCCAAGCTCGAGGCTATGGTGGCGACCAACAGCCTCTTTACCCGCTCTATGGCGGTGCTGTGCCATGACATCTTCCCCGACATCGTCAAGATCGAGGTCGACCCAGCGCTCATAGCGGCATACCTCTCGATGTTCAAGGTGTACAAAGACGAGCAGGGCAATACCTGCGTGGTCAACGGCTTGGCGGATGTCCATCCGCGGTTGGTCAATGAACAAGACAGCGTCACGGTCGATTCGATCATCAGCGAGTCGACTGGGCGATTTCGCCGTATGCACTCGTCGCGAGCAGTGCGCCATCTCCTGAGACTGGTGGCGACCCATCGCACCGCGGGTCTCAAGGAACTCATCGGCAGCGGCTTCACGCATAACCAACTCGTGCGTGTGGAATACATCGGCTCCTAAATAGAAAGGTCAACTTCTCATGACAACGCACAAAGACTTTTACGCAGTGGCGATCGCCACTCGCCGCGGCGACACTGAACAACTGCTGGATTTCTCTTTCAAGAAGGGAGAGAAGTACTCCGATATCAAGGACACCATCCTCAAGCGCATGTTCCGATGGCTCGCAGATCTGGGCCCCAAGAGCAGTGAGACCGTGGGTCTATGCCTGGAGATAGACTCTGAAGTGGCGATTCAGATCCCATACCAGCGCGCCACGGTGGTCAAACTGTTTGAGGACATGGCCAAGCCTGACTCGCTGTTTGACAACCAGCTCCGTGTAGTGTTGTCGCCCTGGGTGGACACCGGCGTGGAACTGGTCATGGATCCCGCGGTGATAGACGCGTACACCAGCGGCTTTCGCATATTGTTTCGCCCAGACGGCACCAGGGGCTACATCCAGCCCCTGCGCCGTACTCTGCCGTCATGGGAGTCTGACTCTTCGGGCCCAGTCGAGCAGATGATCCAGAACAACATCGACGAATGGATCCATGGCCATAACTGTGCGGCCATCACGTCGCTGATCACGCTGGTCGACGCCCATCCGGGCAAGGCTCTATATGAATTCATCAACGGCGCCACCCACAACAGCATCATCACGGTCCAACTTAAGTAAAGGAAACTTCCATGGCACCCTCGGATACCCAAGTTTACGCTCAGGTCAAGTCCAACTTCAACGACTCCATGATGCAGTACACCACGGCGGTGGTGCCCACGACGCAGGCCAAACTCGGCGTGTTTCGCGGTGCCATCGCCAAAGAAGTGGTGGCGCTGCTGGGCAAGCCCAATCGCCGCATCTATGATGCGATCACAATCGACGTGGAGGACAAGTCCACCCATCGGCAAAGCTATCTGCGGCTGAGTTTCAAGGGCGTGACAGCCGTGCAGGTCAAGGACATGGACAATGCCCGCAGTTGCCTGCAGCTGTGCCTGGCGCTGTACCTGGCCACCGACAAGACTATCAGCATAAAGCCGGTGGACTATAGCCAGTTCTCCCGTCACCGGGCTTATTCGATCGTGAAGATCACGCCCCGGCTGTTCCAAGCTGTCTCCAAGATAACGGGTCGTGCGCTGGCCGAGGGCGCACGTAGTGAGGCGGAGCGCGCCATCGCTATTGACCTGGACAACCGCAAGGCTGCCTGGAAGCTGCACACCGCAGCTCGCCTGGCCCACTTTGCCTGGGTGAACAAAATCAAGACCGTCAAGGCCCTGATCGCGGCGTACACCGCCACCAATGACGACCTGATCCTCGAACGCGTGTAATCACACTTTTCATCCCAGAGCCTTCGGGCTCTGGGAGTCAGACCCTTTCTTTTTTTGTCTCAAAGTAGGAAAGCGACTGCCCCAGTCATCATCTGAGGCATACTCGCCTTTACTTCTATTAGAGGACCTTTCGCTTTCCTTATGCTGACAAATATCGACAAGTTGTACTTGAAGACGTACGACGAGCGATACGGGCATCTGCGGGGCCAAGAGTTGACCGATGCGATCGAAGAAGCCGAGAGGCAGTTCAATCAATCGTTTCCCAACTCCATGGACCAACGCAAAGCCGTATACGCTTTGACGGAGCTGATCCAGTACCTGACGCTTCTGCACATTCAGGAGACGGGCAGCCTGAACGATGTGATCGTGATGGTCACAGGCACTATCAGTCCCGACGACGGCCTGCAAGAGCCCCTGCCTATCCGGGCGCAGGAGTACCTGATGGACGAGCCCACTCCCTACTGGTACATGGACAACAGCCGAGGCGATTGGTACATCGCCTATCTGGACGTCCCAGTATCCAGCGACCGTGGCGCCCAGCTTCGCACCATGTTCAACACCAGCAACACAGCTCCCCGCAAGGCGCTGCGTCCCTTCATCCTCGAACGCATCTCGCAAAACTGATCATGAGCACTACCAAACGCACTCAACCTCAAGTGGCCATCTACGCCTGCGGCGGCACGGGCCTGAACCTGGGCGAGCAGTTCGCCTCCATCGTCTCGGAAAACCCGATCCTCAAGGACCTGGTGCGCATCTACTACGTGGATACGTCCACTGCCAACCACCGCCCTATCCATACGGCGGAGAACACCAAGGTCATCGGCACCAAGGAAGGCTCGGGCAAGCGCCGCGACAAGAACTACGACCAGCTCAAGGAAGCGGTTCCCGACATCCTGCACTCCTTCCAGCCCGGCCGCTTCAACATCATGCTGTCTGGCCTGTCGGGTGGCTCTGGCTCCGTGATCCAGGGCGTGCTGCTCAGCGAACTGCTGGCCAAGGAAATCCCGGCCATGAGTGTGACGGTGGGTTCTCGGGATTCCGAACGCGAAGTGCTGAACCTCAACCAGTCGTTCCTGTCTTTCGCAGCCATCTCCCGCACTCGCAGAAAGCCCGTCGTGGTCAACTACACGGAAAACGGCGTGGCCGGCACCCGTGGCGAGGTCGACCGCCGCGTGCTGGACAACCTGCGCACCCTGTGCCTGATGTTCTCGTGCGTGGTCGAGAAGATCGACGCCACCGACCTGATCCACTTCCTGGACTACACCCGCACCACCCAGTACCCCGCTGGCCTCGTGGCGCTGGAAGTGTCCAAGAAAAACGAGATCAAGCTGCGCGACGGCGAGATGCTGTTCGGCGTGACCACGCTCGCCACCCATGACACCGTCACCACGCTGGAGCCCCGTCCTCCCTACCAGTCCACGGGCTTCATCTCCGAAGACCAAGCAGGCGCGTTCGGTGATCTGGACATCCTGCACTTCGCCATCGTCGGCGGCGCCTACGACGCGCTGATCGACAACAACAAGGCGCAAGTTGCTGAGTTCGAGGAAGCTGCCAAGGCCTATCGCCCCAAGCAGTACCTGGACGAAAGCCTGGCCGTGGAAGACGACGGCAACATCGTCTAAGAGCATAACGCTCAAACAGCACTCACCAGAGCCCTTAACGGGGCTCTGGTGGGGCTTGTATGCTTTTTTGGACACTTACACCTTACTTGAGGTAAAAACCGTTTAAAAGTTAGAAAACAGCGGTATTGAATGTGAACACTTAAAGGGGATAGCGCATGAACGATCAACTGCGTCGTCTACTCCAAGACGATAGCGATGATGATGATCCCAAGCCCAGAGACCCGTACATGATGCAGATCGTGGATGTCGGATTCATCGAGCGCACACTAAGAGAAAGCTGGCATATCGCTAAAAGAGAATACAAGCTACAAAACCGCCACTTCTACCCGATCTCTGACTGGTGTGTGGCGGAGGCATTTGTCCATGCGCTGGCACCCCAGGGTATCTGCGTGACGGGACACTACTGCTACGATGAGGCTAAGACCGTCTACCGGAACTACTTGCCACGCGTGGAGCAGCGCATCATCGACCTCGTATCGCTGTCGGGCCTGCAAAACTGGCTCAACTGCGACGTCAAGATCATGGTACTGAACCGAGACGCCATCGTCGCACGGACAGTACCGGCCAAGAAGTTTTAAGAATGAAGAAGATGTACAACTCCATACCTGAGCTCTACGAATACGTGCACTCTGTGATCCCGCTGCAGCTGGAGCGCTACAGGCCCCGGCTGCTGGAGCTCGGAGACATCTACCGGTGCGACGCGATGGCGCTGTACTGTGGACGTACTGGCAAGATGCTGGGGCGGCTCGATGGCTCCCTGTACTGCGAAGACCGTTTCGGCAACCGCCGGCGCATCATGAGCGTCCGGGACATCGAGCGAGCGTTTGGTGATATCTACACGCAGTACGGCAAAGTACTGATCCCGTTTCACCGTATCCAGGATTGGTCGTTCTCCACCACATCGACCCTGAGCCACAAAGCCCAGCAGCTGGTATGGGCATTAGCTCTGGACGGCCTGAAGAACGAGCTGGAGTACTTCACCGTCTCCAACTCCATCAAGACCATGCACGATCTGATAGACGCTCAATACATACTGGAGCGCCCGGATATCGAGCGCACCATCCTGAGCGTGCGAAATGCCATCATCGTGGAAGTCGTCAGAAGTTTGGAGACGATCGAAGACCACGATTGGCGATCGGTCCACATGCAGATGGACCACCGCCTGCATGTTCCGGTGCTGGAAGTCGGTATGGACATCCGGATCCGGGAGTACTACGAGCGCCGTATACGGCAAGCCGCTGAGCAAGAGTTGGAAGCTGCTGAGCATGATATCTTCTCCGCACTGCGATGAGCGACGATGGATCCCCGAAAGGGGGTTCATCGTCAATCTGCGCCGCACTATACAAAAAGTGGAAGAGCACCCTTACTTTGAGCCGATCGCTGAATGGATCGAGCCCAGACAAGTGGTGGTCAATCTGTGCCAGCCTTTTGAAGAGTTCTTCATGGAGGATTTCATACACGATATTGAAGTCGATCTAGGGTTTACCCTATTTGGACAAGATAAAGGCAAACTGGAGCGATTCTTGGGAGATATCCGAGATGAGCTCATCGAACAAATAGAAAGTATATATGGTCAATCGGATAATCTCCCCGTTTTCCAGAGATGGCTCAACCACTATGACGCTCTCTTCGTATCACGACAGGGAGTCGTCAAAACGTTCCCCAAGCCCGACTCGCGCTCCCATACCACTGAACTCGCGCTGGGGCGCTATCGTCGACTTATCGCACTTTTTAAAAGGCCAGCGAGACGTTGATTCTCAGTTCTCGGACATTACCCCGAAGTTGTACTCCACGCATGACCCCAGTTTCTTCCTGAAGGCGGCCACTCATGGAGTGGCACAAACGGATTATGAATTGTTCGACTACCTATACGACGTATTAGGCGGTGATTTGACCGAGCAGCAATTGGCTCGTCTCGTGGAGTACCTGGATGAATATAATCGGCAAGTACATGAGTACATTGTCCCGCGTCTCGAACGCAGTAAAAGAAACGAAGACTACACGTTTCACCAATGGCTCGATGAAGATAAGGGAGTATGCATTATCAAAGCTACCCCGCGGGCACCCACAATACCGCTATTGCCCGCCCCGACGGTCGCAGGAATCACCCTACACCGAAAACCCAAGATGGCGCCAGGTAAAGTGGGGCGTCGTCGTTAGTCTCAAACACAGCCTTGAGTACATCGATGAGCTGGATCTGGTCAGCCGACTGCTGCGTATCTCCACCAAGCGGGAGATACTGGAGGTGCTGCTGACCAACATACTGGGGCCTCGGGAAATCAATCCCGTACTCACGCATCTGGAAACTGCCATGTACACCAGTGGCTTTATCCCAGATCAGGACATGTTCAATGCCCTGGATTGCCAGCTCGATGTACTGTCTATCGCAGTGGACGAAGACATCTTGCGCCAAACGGGGATCGATGCGTGCGAGGTCAGGTACGAGCTGCTGTATTGGATCAACGACAGCGACGTAATCATCGGTGAATTTGAGATTTAGGAGTATAGAGTGACAATTGCACACCTCAATCTTCAGGATACCGACCCTATGCAAGACCGACACACCATCTGTCGCCTGCCCCGATCTCTGGACAAGACCACTCTCAAGGAAACCTATGACATCTTCCTGTCAGATCCCGAGACGACCCTGTACCAGGATCTGGAAGACGCCATCAACTTTAGCACGCTCGAGGACTTGGACGATCTAGCCACACGGGTACAGCGCTTTCAGGTCATCGACAGCTACAAGGTTGTTGCTCCTAGCGAGTTCCAAAACCCCGTTGACCGCTTGCTCGCCGCCAGCGCCTTCGGAGACAACGAAGAATCCAGGGCCTGGGTAAGGGACTACTTCTTTCTCATGTTCAGTGAGGCCCTATCTATGGATGGCGAAGGTATCTTCTACGCCATCTATGTCCCAACTATCGGAGGTATGCTCCTTGTCCGTTCGAATTCCGTGGAGACGGCGAGTCGAGCAAGTCGTGATGGACTTGCGCGGCTGCGACGCGTCTTTTCAAAAACAATGTTCGGAAATATTCCAAATCAATCCATGGCTCGATGGTGATTCGGGAAAACTGCTGCGCCAGTGGGTGGTAACAGCCACTGCGGACATCGTGGGGATGTTCTCGTTTAACCCACAGATGCTGTACGGCTCAATCCAAGAAGGCCCGCACTTGCAGGCATATGAGGGCATAGATCAGATGGAGCCCGAGCAGCTCGAACAGTTCTCATGCCTGTACAAGGCGTATGCAGCCCAGGTCTTTACCCTGATGCATGTGGCGCTGGAGGAGCACGGAGCTCGGGCACTCGAAGAAGGCTACAGCGATGTAGCCTGCAACATCGAGTCCTATCGACTGGGGATGCTTGTCATCTCCGTCATCGCAGAAAACCCCGTAGACTCGATCTTCAAGAACATCAAGATCGGCTCTGCCCTCTGAGCGCATCATCATGACCAACCAAGCCCCCATCATCTCCCGAGCCGCGAGCTACTACGACAAGTGGTTGCCGGGCGAGACGTACTCGTTCAACACCATCGTGCCGGGAATCCTCCCCATCAGCTACAATCGCGTCAAACTCGAAGGCCGCAATCGCTTCAATGTGGCGCGTCAGCTGAGCGCTCAGGACTTGATGGCGGACTGGCGCCGAATCTATCCGTCGCTGCCCTCGGGCACTCCTGACAATCCCAATGCCGTCAACTGGCTCACCTTCGTATCCATGGGGGGTGAAACCTTTACGCTGGCGGAAGAATGGCTTGACGGAAGCACCGTCGTGGTCACCAACTTCATCAGCTTCAACATCGAAGTGACGGAGAGCAGCAGCGAGCAGATGGGGCGTATTCGGGACCTCCTGAATCAAGAAGGGGCCAAATTCGCCATCACGCTCGTCAACTAGCAATACCCGACCACCAGCCGACCCGCGAGGGCCGGCTGGATGGTACCTTTTGTTCGCTCTATAGAAAGACAAAACATGAGTTTCGATATCAGCAGCTTGTTCAAAGTCTCCGAGACTGATCAAGCCACCATCGTGATGGACCGCTATGCTGAGCAGTTGCCAGGCGTCATCCACATGGGCCTGCCGTACTACGCGATCGATCTGTCCAAGCGTGTGGGCAAATCCTATATCGAGCTAACCGAGGAGATCCGGGAGAACTTCATCATCGAAAAAGAGATGTCGACTCTGGGAGCAGGGGTGACAGCTTTGAACCCTTCGGATCCCGGCGCTGTACATACTCACACCATCATGAGTGCCTATATTAAGGGCTTGACGCCTCCTGAAGTGGGTACCTATTGGCTGGTGGCCGCTATCTTAGGGGATCCGGGATTCGATTACCGCAAAGCCGGCAATATGCGGCCAGAGCACGAGTTCGCGGTCACCGTCGTCCATGTCCATGAAGACCAGGTGCTGGACTTCTTTGGCGTCAACTGAAAGCTTTCTATATGACTGATGCAACCAAATACGTGCCCGATATCTCCTCCCAGTTCGTGCAGCCTCTGCAGTGCATGGATCGCAAGGACGTCGCAGCCGCCACCCGTGCCATGGCGTTCAACACCACGGGTGAGGGAGATCCCAAGTACTACTCGGCGATGGTGATCGTCGACGACAACCTGATTGAACTCAACCAGGTGCTGGAAGACGGTGAGGTGGTCGATGGAGAGGCCCTGGCCATCTCGATCGAAGCCATCATTGCCAAGGTCCCGGAAGTGGTCCAAGCACTGGGCATCTCAGCGGCAGTGCTGGTCGATGGCGGCCTACCCGATGAGGCTGCGGTGTGGCTGCAGACCACCGCAGTGGACTATATCCGCATGGTGCACGAAATGCGCGATGAAGAGTACCAAAACAACCTGAACCTGGGCTACTTCTACACCCGCTACATCGAAGCATCCAAGTCCTGGATGGTGGGCGTGCGCTTTTCCACGGGCTCCACAGCTCCACTGGGTGTGCGAAAGATGTTCAAGGTCCGGGAAGTGGCAGCTCCCGCGCCATCGGGCGACAGCGCTCTGCGGGGCGCTGACTCTATCGGCCAAGTGCTGGGTTCTGTGAGGCTGCTGACTACGATCGGTAACCGCTCAGAATACGACATCGCGCTGGACTTTTGTGACCAGTGTGAGATCTCCGACAACCAAGTGGTGTGGTCTGGTTCCACAGGCGGGGGCACCCAGTTGCATAAGGACATCGACCCCAGCAACACCGAATATCCTGGCATGCTGTGCCTGGAGTCGGAGCTGTCGGTTTTTCTGATGCACTTGGCCAGCGGCATGTCCATGCGGGTGCTGAAAGAGGCCCATGAGAGCGGGGAGATCACTTCCATTGAGAACCACTTCATCACCATCCGAACCCTGGGCGCCCCTGTGGCCAATCTGCCTGCGTCGTTCCTGCGGTCTATCTGTAAAGAGCAGGGCGTGGAGATCTCGGAGAAAGATGCCCTCTACCGACCACTGAAGATCGAAGGGATGGCCACACGTCGTGTGCAGTCGTCTCCTCACCTGGTCGATGTGACGTTTCGCGTGACTGATCCCACAATCGGTCTGGTCGTCACCTGGAACTACCTCATCCACACCTCTTTGACCAAGGACGAGTCGTGAATTTCGAACAACTGACCTCCATCAACCCCCATCGCACACGCGCAGTTGTCAGTGCTCTGTGTCGTATGACAGAGTACGGCACCCATGAGGGCTTGCCGTACGTGAAGATCGACATGATCCACCTGCAGCGGGCCTGTTTGCAAGGAACAGGCGGTGAGTGGCTTGCTGAGATATTGTTCGGTATCTTGGTGGCATGCCCCGATAGCTGCCGGTTTATGGCTACGACCTCTGACCAAGCCCGGGTCTCGGCAGTGCAGTCGCGTAACTACCGCCGTATGCGCATCTCGTGCTTACTGGGCCATGCATTGGCCTCGACCCTCATGACAGATGAGGCCAAGCACCTGACAGTACGTTTTCAGCTCGCTGAAGATGACAAGGTGCTCAAGATCACGATGGTGGTGTCAGATCGCCGCAGAAACGATGGCAACCGCCTGCTATTGGGCGGCATCTACGAGGTACCCTCGTTTGACCAAGTCAAGGTGGTTGACGACAAGCCATCTCAATAAGTGAGACCAGGGGCCTTCGGGCCTCTGGACTCCTACCCCTTCTTTTTTGTCACCTTTGTACGGATTTTTGACCACTTATACCTTACTTGAGGATTAGCGTCCTTATCGATCAACAAGAACTGGGAGAGAACGTTTATGAGTGCGAGCAAATTGTCCATGCGGATGCTCAGGAGTGTTTTGAGCAGCTTGCTGGACTTGGTGGAAACATCACTGGGCATTCCCAAGCAAGACCGCAAGTCCTCAATGGCTGCAGTGTACAGTATGCCTGGAGGCCGAAAGATCAAGCAGTCAGCCTACGAAGATGTCTTCCCCAACGCGGTGCCAGCCAATGACTTTTTGTATGACGCCACCAAGAATGACCCTGTGGTCACGATAGAGTTGCCCACCGAGGCCTACAGCTTGGCTTTCGCTGGTGTGGCCAAGGGCTTCATCTTTCGGGAAAAGTACAACTTGCCTGAGATGTTCAGAAAGCACACCAAGATCGACTTTGTGTTCAAGGACCGAGAAAACGAGCCTGTGAACATGAGCACGTTGTTCGTGCGGGGAGTGATGGTGGACTACCTGGACAAGTTCTATGATGTCGGTTATGGCGAACAGCCCCGCATCACGTTCAACGGCAAGGTGCAGGCGCCCTCCCTGGTAGATCCGGATATGCGCGATATCAAGAACACCGAACACCACCACATCCTCGTCAACCTCAAACGCCGCAAGATCCGCGGCTTACCTCTGGAGTAACTATGGCACGCAGCTACTATCGTGAACTGGAACTGGCCTTTCGTAAGGACTTTCGCATCATCTACGGCAAAGCCGATGAAGTGGCCAAGCTGCCAGCGGCTGAGCTCGAAGACCATGCGTTGGTGATCTTCACGCCCCATATCCCGCAAAAGCTCCAGGACTTGCGCCCGGTGCACCAGTCGCTGATCAGCACGGATGTGTTGTTCAACCGCAGGCATCCCACGTGCTTCAAGGACCAAGATGCGCTGGCTGACCATATCGTCGCTGTCCTCAAGAACAGCCAAGACAAGCGAGGCATCATCTTTTGCTGCGCCCAAGGCGAGATCCGTTCAGTGGAGTGCGCCTATACGGCCAAGCAAGGGTGCGAACAGCCCTACTTCCAGGCCGTGGGCGGCAAGCTGAAGGCTGGAGGATCGAAAACCAGCGACCTTTTGTTCCGCGTCCACGGACCCCTGTTCGCTACGATGGCTCACGCCACGTTCGACAAGTAATCGAACTAGCCCCAGCTTCCCGCGTCCTGAAGCTGGGCGCTCTAATAGAAAGCATTGAAAATGACAGACTACATAAAACTGTACGAGGCTATGCCGTCAGTTCACAGAGGCGTCACTGAAGAAAGCCACGCCAAGCTCACTGAGCTGCTGAAGTACGAGATTTCGGATGACGACCTGAAAGTCCCGGAGTCTGTAATTGAGGTGCTGGACTACCTGTGTGAGCGCACTCACCCGGAAGTGGTCGACCGTGTCATGCAGGCGTGCAGTCGCTATGACTGGACTCCCCAGTATGCGCAGGCACAGCGCCGGCTGGGGATCACGTTTGCTCAGACCTACCCGCACTTCAAAGCTCCGGTACTCGGGCAAAAGGTACTGGGCCTGGATATCGATGGAGTGCTCAACTCCTATCGAAGTGCTGTCATCTCCAGCTGGTCAGGTGGCAAACTCTTTGAAGTTGTCAATGACATCTGGCAAGAGAGAGCCGAAGTCCAGAAGTTCGACCAAGTAGGGCTGGTGTTCCTGCAAAGGCTGTGCAAGCTCGCTGATGTGGGCGTGCTGCTGGTCACTCAACAACGCGTCGGTATCGGACCTGTTGGTATGAACATCTTGTCCGAGGAGATGGGGCTACCCATCGTCGGGATGACCCGCAGCTTCGGCGCTCGCAAGGACGAGATTATGGAGTGGCTCAATCAGCACCCGGGAGTGCAACGCTTTGCCTCAGTGGACGACGAGTACTACTACGTCGACATCCATAAAGCCTCCGCTCGTGAGCCCTCCGAGCTCACGACTGACTCCATCCATGTGCGCATCGACCAGCACAATGGAATCCTGTACCACGACATGTGCCGTCTGTCCGAGTTCTTCGGTATTGACGTGCATGACACCTTCAAGAAAAACCCATCATGATCAATTTCACCTCCGAATCCGGCTACGTCACGTTCTTGTCGTTTTTCGCAATACTGTACATTCTTGTGCGGCGCTTTTACTACGACCACAAGGCCCGAACCGTGGGCTCTTCGCATCTGCTGCCAATGACGGCACTACTGGGGTTGTATGCAATCGTCTCTATAAATCCTGACGGCCATGGCTTTCGGGATCAGGGGATGGCGGCGATGTTCGCCTTGCTGTTTGTCGAGGCAGTGCTGGGTGCCTTCACCATCGTGGAACTAAACCGGCGCGTGAAGTCTCGCGATCGCACATGCAGCGACATAATTGCTCTGAAGACTGACTTGGAGCAACGACTGGAGCTGGCCGATGACCGTCTCGGAAGGATGCGCATTGAGCGAGACAACCTCATGGCCGCTCTCAGGCGCTACCAAGAGCCCGACCTGATACCTGATCCATTCAAGGCGGTCACTGGCATCTGCTATGACGCCAAAAGTGACGACGAGCTTACCGCTGTCATGGCAGTGGTCGAGCATGGGGATATCGTGCGGATCAACCTGTACGGCACTCCGGGGTATTTCTTTGTCAATAAGGACAAAGCGATCTCACCTATCATGGACGAGCAGTTCGAGAACCTGAGCGCTGTCGTTCCGATGACGTGGAAGGATCCATCGTGAAGGACATCATCGAGATCTTCTCACGTCTGCAGGTCTCGGACCTTTTGATCATCCTGGGATTGTCGGTGCTTTATGCCCTGATCCTGGGCTGGTCCATGTACAAACACAAACGCAACAAGGAAAATCAATGACTCCAGTGTCCATGGCCACCATCGGCCTTATTGTCCTACTCGCCACCAAGTGGTATAACCGAAAAAGCCCCGTCCTCACTATCTTCCACTTCCCGTGTGGTCTGATCTCAGCGCTGGTGATGGCTCTGATCATCGTCGTCTTTCGTACGGAAGGCCTCAACCCCGTCATCCCGGCGATCATGGGTGCTTTGTTTGCAGCCATCGAACTGTTGGACGCGCAGTTGCGTATCTTCAGAGAGCAAGCCGAAACTCAGCGCTGGAAAACGCTCTATGATGAGACCGTGACCTCCACCAATCCCATCATGGACGAGCAGCGCAGGCTGTTGACCGAGCAGATGACCCTCATGGAGGAACAATCCACTTTGATCAAAGAAGCCAACACGGCTACCCGGGAAGCTTTGACCGGCATCCAGGTGCTCAAGGCAGCTTTGAATACCGAGCTGGCGCTTCGCGGCCAGCGCATGGCCACCGTCACTGCACAGGGCATCATCACCGAACCCATCGAGGAGGCCAAAGATGGAACTGCTCAATGATCCTTTCTTTCGGGGCACTGTCTCAGGTGCTTTGTTCTGCATAGCGGTCATCGTTTTTGGGCACACGGTGACTCAGAGCACAAACCGTCAGCTGGTAAACTACTGGCTGGTGGTAACGATCATACTGACAGCAGCCACAAACTGCTGGGGCTACGCATTGTCCACGGCCAGTAGCCTGTCGATGATCTATTGGCTCAATGTGCTGGCGATCGTGATGAGTGCGTACTCCATGGGTGCGCATCTGCAGATCTTGGTGGCCGAGCGCCGAAAAGCGCGTAAGCCGATGCCCCTGGGCGCGTCCTTTGAAGGTTACGGTATCACTGCGCCGAAGGTCTATCGATTCCAAAATCTGGCGCAAGCGAGCAAAGAGCTTGTGACCAAAGGCGTAGCAGGCGATGTCGTCATCTTGCCCAACTCCGAGATCTACATACTCAAGAAGGGCATGGGGATCTTCGAGTTCGAGCTCCTGGATCCGGACGGATTCAATTAAAGATCAGTTTTCTCCTATCCCTTGGAGAAACGATTCGCACTCAGCCTCGCCACCACGATTGTCGCAACCACTCAAGGCGCATTGGGTTGGATCGTTACCAAGTTCCTCAAGACTTGGTGCTATTTCCGAAAGAGAAAAGGGTAGAGAACCACCGACGGCCTTCGGGCCGTCGGTGGGGATCTTTGTTTTTTGACCCTCTGAGGTCATGAAGTGGTGCAACTTTACTGGTAATCTATCATGACAGAAGAAAGCGAAAACCCCTGGCTCCAGGCGTCGGAGTTGGACGACGAGATGATGGGCCTGATCGCCGACATCAGTGACCGGCGTATTGCCAAGAACGACCAAACCATGCTGGATCGTCCGTCCTTCGAGGACTGGATCTGCGACAATCTGTATCCTCGGTTCAGTATCGGCTGGTCAGCGTGGAACTCCATGGGTGCCTACTCATCCAAAGAAGCCCTGCAATCGGCGAGCCTGCGCACACTGGGCTACACACTGCCGTCTACCGTGCAATGGCGTATGCCCCAAGACCTGTTGTGTTCCCTTCCTTCGGGTCTGGAGGCTGAGTACGGCACCTTCGATACGCTGTCGATGATGAAGATCGTCGGCAGCTACGGACCCAAGGTCGACTTCACGGACCACCTGAACATGACTCCTACAGAAGAACTGTTTCGGGAATGGGTCAAGTTCCAGGAAGAAGAGCAAGCTAACCTCATCAGCGCAGACCCCAATTGCGAACTCTAAAGCCTGGAGATGCGTGGTACGAGGATCTGCTTGCCATCGCACTTCGAGCCGAAGACAAGTTAGGCCACATCTACGTCAAGCTGTCCTCAGGTTCTGAGGTGCGGCTTGTACGGGACATCCAGTACTTCCAACGAAGTAGAGAGATCGTCCACATCAAGGTCGCTCCCAAAGAGCTCCAGACCTTGTTCGGAGCTGAATGCGTAGGCATCAGCTACTCCGTCGTGAACTGCGCCACCTCCCACGAAAAGCGCGTGTACACTCAACACAAACCCTGGTATAGAAAGACATCAAAATGAGCATCACCGAAACCATCAAAGAAATAGACCACGTCCGAGAAGGCCGCAACGAGATCATCGCGGAGATCGTGCAGACTGCGGCCCTCACGACGTTCCTGGGTTACCGGGCCAACCTCGTGTACGCGCCTGCCGCTCAAGGCGAGGTGCTCGCTCGCCTGCTGGCAACCGCCACATGCCCCACTGTCGGGCTGGTGGTCAGTCCACTGGACCTCCAGCGCTTTCGCGTGCATGCCAAGGTGGCCGAAGGCCACCCTCTGAACCTGTTCGCCGCCGTCAGGGAGTACTTCCGCGGCGCCAGCTGTGACGACCACGACACGTTCATTGTGCGCCAAGAGCGTTTTCTGGACTTCATCAATGGCAAGATGAAGTTTGCGGCATGTGTGCAAGCCCGGCAGCTGGACTTCGGCCTGAAGGAAGGCCACCCTGACTGGTTCCCGCGTGGATCCGGCAGGGGCCTTGCCCAGATCGACGAGCTGCTGAGCGATTCGTCCACCATCGTCTCGATGGAAGACCGCTTTTACTGCGAGGACAACCCCAACCTGCGCCAGCTGTTGCCCTACATCTCGGTCTTCGACTACGAGGGCAACATGCTGGCCTATCAGCGGCCGTACTCGGGCGACGAGGCCAAGCTGCACGCCAAGTGGTCGATCGGCTTCGGCGGTCATGTCGACACTCTGCGCAAGGCGCGTCAGTCGTGGGTGGACTACATCGTGGACAACGCGGTGCGTGAGCTCATCGAGGAGCTGCCCCTGGACAAGGCCGCCATCGCAAGGACCCTGCGCTGCTCCCAGCACGACGTGCACAAGTGTTTCGGCGAGTTCGTCGCGGCCCAGATGCGCGAGAACATCCTCATCAAGAACCGGATGACGGTGATCGCAGGCAACGAAGGCGTTGACCGGATGCATCTGGGTCTGGGCTTGGATGTGACCATCCCTCACGAGTGGCTGGTGATTGCTGAAAACGACGAAGTCACCCAGCTCACGTGGATGCCAGCGACTGAAGCGGTCGCAGGTGCCAAACTGGCTAACCATTCCTACTCTCGCAACTGGGAGAGCTGGTCGGCCAAGCTGCTGCGCTCGGATCTGGGCGCTGACCTGATCGTCGGCTGATAAGCCTGACGGGCTTTGTAGATTATTTCGATCACATATACTCTACTTGAGGATTGGATCTATTCTTAGTCCCAAAGCTCGTCTTCTTATCTAACTCCGCTAAAGGAATTGCCATGAACGCTTTCGCATTTGCCCTGGTTTTGTTTGTTGCTGCTGTCGCCATCTTGGCTTTGGCCAACCTGCCCTGGCTCGGCTGGGGCATCATGGCACTGGCTTTGATCCCGCTGGGCATGAGCCTGGCAGATCACTGCGATCCCTTGCAAGGTCTGTAAGAACTACTCCTCAGTCCGACTCTTCTCCGGAAGGGTCGGGCGTTGCGTCTCTCTTTTTTCGCGTACCCTAAAATGAAAGCCTTCAAAGACCTGTCGTCCGCACCTGCGGATACCATCGATCAACTTATCGCATCCCGTGAGCTCGACCGGCACCCGGAGATGTTCAGAAAGATCATTGAAGAGCTCAAGCTCATCAAGATGCTGCGCAACGTACGCAATAGCGAACACCTGACAATGATCGACACACTGGCTATCAACCGGGTGCTGAACTTCTTCGAAGCATCGTGCCTTGGCGGCTTCACCGTCAGTGAGCGGCGCATAGGGGTAGCTGCGGCTATCTTGACTAGCTGCGTACATGTAGGCGAAATCAAGCGCTCAGCGATCCATGCTCCCCAAAACACGGACACTCTGGTACCTGTGTATTTGAAACGCCTGCAGGACTATTCCCAGCTGATCGACTACGGCGTGCCGGAAGCAGAAGTTCCGCAGATCGACAGGGTCACCCGTCTTTTGATGGCGAGAAACCCCAGCCGCTCGTCCATGGGCTCCAATCGCATCGCGGTGTTCTTGGTGGACGCGTCGATGGCGTGGATCACCTCGGGCAACCAAGAGCTGATCGACTTCATGATCGGTGACAACTTCATCCGCTTCAAAGCGGCGGGCTCCCCGTCGTGCTCGACATCGGTGATCATGGCTTTGAAGGACGTGACACTGCCCGATAAGATCAACCGGGCACTGAATACACCCCATGCTACTGCAAGCCTGACCCAATGGGGTACGGCTCGTAGTTTCTCCCGCAATACCGCCCAAGCGGTCAAGTCGATCCGAGCAAAGATCGCATATCTCTAATAGAAAGCACCTACCTGAATGTCTGATACCCCTATCGTGTTTCCATTTGGCCTCACGCTGGCCCGCGCGCACCGGACTCCCGCAGAGTTTACCACCGCTTTGGTGGAGAACCTGGAGAAGCTGATCATGAACCCAGATCCAGAAGCCGAGCCCTTCTCGATCAAGATCCGCGCGTATATGCATAAGAACGAAGCAGGCGACCAGATCGCCCGTGCAGTGATCCAACACATCGCTGACGAAAACGATCGCCAGGAGATTGATCCGACTAGCCAGCTGTCGATCGCCGAACTGGAGGCGTCGGTCCTGTACGATTTGCACGACCACGTCACCGACATGTACGTGGGAATGGGTATTGAATTCCTGGAATCCCGGGATGTGATCGCTGCCTTGATGGACTATGTTGATCAAGATGGCTTCAACCTGGATGAAGTCAATCAGCGCATGGCTCTGGCTCCGGGACCTACCAAGGTCTCTATGGAGCGGCTGCTGGAGATCAACTACTTTTTCGAGCCCGGCAAGCTGACGGTCGGTATGTCCATGGGCTTCGAATACGAGATCAACGACGCCCAAAGCCGTCGTGAAGAAGCTGCGGCCCTCGGCCTGAAGGTGGAGCTCCCCGACGCTCCCCGACGCCAAGCCTTCTTCTACGACGAGCGCACGTTCGAAACCCTCCCTATCTTCAATTGAAAGTTGCTATGTCCACACCTATCTACTACACCCAGCTGTTTGCCCACAACACCACCCTGCGCGAGAAGGTCCTGCGCGCAGTACTGGAGGACCAATGGGAAAACGGCAATCCCCTGGTCACGTTCCCCACAGACAAAGTCATCATCACCAAGGGCGTACGGCCGGCGGCTTACCTGAAGGGCCCGATCATCTCCATCGGCCTGAGCATGCAAGAATGCCCGACTGCGGTCTTCACGCAGGACGCCGATGGCTTCGAGTGCCTGACGTTCTCGGTGCGCTTTTCCGGTCAGATCGTGGTTTCGGAGATCCGGCTCCTCGACATCACCGAGATCCGGGACCGCACCGCCACCGATGGCACCAACGCCACAGTGTTCTACTCGATGGAGCATCGGGGTATGATCCAGGCGCTCACTCATGAGCCCCTGGCATTCGTGGAGCACGATGGCGAGGCGCTGCAGGTAAACCTCAACACCAGTGAGCGCGTTCCGATGGCCCCTGCTGGCCTCAAGGTCGTCAAAAAGACTGAACCCGCCAATCCCGACTGTCCCGTGGTGATGATCGAGGAAGTTGATAACATCACTGTCACCGCCGGAGATCCCAAGCGGGTCATCGACTATGACGCGCTCCAAGCGGGCTTGGCCTCTGGCAAGGTGGTGGACCTGAACGCCTACAAAGCCGCACGCCGCGGCTGATCGAAGGAGGCCCCCATCGCGGGGCCTTCTTTTTTTGTCTCTCTATTAGAAAGGTATCGCATGTTTGACATCATGGATCTGGAAGGCTACCAGATCGGCAGGGTCGAAGACAGTGAGTACGACTTTTACCGTGACTTGCTCAGCGACCTCAAGAACGTGGAGCTGCGCCTGATCTGCAACATCTCGCGCATCAAGCGCCTGCCCAGCAACGCCGACGATATCCGCGACCAGTTCGAGGAGATCGCGGAGAAGTTCAAGACGCTGCCGCCTGCGCAGGTCAACACGGTGTTGATGTTCAAGATCGACGGCATGATCGTGCATACTGGCAACTGGGTCTTCAACCAGGGTTTGAGCGATCGACTGCAAAAACTGGTCTTCTCCATGACCAAGGCCGCTGGCAAGATCGACTACATCGGAATTGACCCGGTGGAGATCCAAAAAGTGCAGGTGCGCTCTATCTGCATCAATCCGTTCCCGGATCTGCGGGGCAACTCCCCCACTTACGGCACCATCATCAAAACACGTCCCCAAAAGGGGGCCAGTGTGGTACTGGGAGGCCGGGCCTGGGAAGATCGCCCTAACCTGGCGCAGTTCATCAGCGCCTATGTGGCCGATGCCAGCAAATACGTAAAGGAAGACCCCGATGAGTAAGATCGACATCTCTCCGTTCATCGACTTGGATCTAACAGAAGACATGGTCAAGATCCTGCGCGCCACCGGTGATGTGACCCTGAACAACAACGGTCACAACCAGACGGTTTCCTGGATCAGCCTGCAGGGGCTGCGGTCCCTGTGCCTGGGCGTCAAGCCCATTGGGGGTAAGGGGTTCGACCCCTACAACTTCAATGTGCGTATCTACCGGCCCGCGGACAACGGCGGCTACGCATGTCGGCTGATGTGCTACAACGCCCGCACTCCCGTGGATCTGATACGCGGCGAACATTTCTTCAACCACGACATCGTGCTGAGGGTGGGCTGCTGCAACGTTGCAGGCCTGACGGCCTACACTTTCCCGATCAAGGAGTAAGCCGGATGCTCAAGTTAATTCAAGAGCGGATCAACCACAAGGCGTTCATGCAGTCCAAGCTCACCAAGCGCATGTTCCGAAAACTGCAGAACATGGGTAAGGTGGGCGTTAACGAGATGCGCGCTGTCGATATGGACAAGTATCGCTACTCCACCGTCTGGTTTTGCACTCAGGGATTGGCGTCGTTCCAAGTCTCCATCGCCGACACTATGGAGACCCAAAAGACGGTGATCTCCACCACCATCACCGTCTACTGCAAGGACCGCATCGCCCGGATGATCCACATGGGCCGCACCTACAACGGTGACGTGATCCGGGACTTCGGCTTCATCAACGTCGTCGCAGTCCGTGTGGCAACCGTCGGTGATGTGGGCATCGCCACCAGCGCCAAGCCTGCCGCTGTATAGCATACCTCCCCTCCCAGGCGCCTTGCGGCGTCTGGGGGAGGACGGTGACTTTGTTTTTTGGTCTAAGTTGTCTATCCAGTAGTTAGGAACGAAAGGATAGACTCCATGAGCAGTGAGTTTCTCTGGGAGCCGGAAGAATACCAACAGCGTATCGATCCGGTCAACCAGTACATCGAGCAAACGAGCAAATTCTTGAGTGTCATGCGCGGAGGCTCACAAGAAGAGCATGTGGCCTACATCAAACAAAAGCTCCGCACTCGCCAAGCGCACTTCGTCGATCCCGAGATGACGTACTATGAGCGCAACGATGACTTCGTCAGAGAGCTCAAGAAAGGCACACTGGGCGGATACTTGGCATCGGCCATCGCCAACAAAGAGGTGATCGTACCCACACTCACCACGTATATCTCTCCGTATATCCAGCAGTCGCTGGTCAGCGAGTTCATGCGTGAGAACGCGGCAGCTCGGGGGATATTGAAGAAAGCAGCGCAGTCGGCACAGGCGCAAGGCAAGAAGGACTTGGCATACAACCTGAACATGGACCAGGATAACGCCAAGCGTAACAACAACTCCATGAGCGGCTCCATGGCAGCCGCTGGCTCGGTGTTCGAGAACCCAACAGGGCACAACACTCTCACATCGATGACTCGATCCATGAGCTCGATCTCCAATGCTCTCAATGAGCGCATGATCGGGGGCAACCGCCACTACCTGGACGCCGACACCGCCATCAACAACCTGACAGCGATCATCACTACGATGGATCTGGGTGCTGTTAAGAGCGCCATACATAAGTATGGCCTAGTGATCCCCACACCTGAGCAAGTGGTCGAGTGCGTCAAACGCTCCACTGACCAATACTGGCGTGACCAGCGCAAGCTCGAAGACATCCGTCAGTTTGCGGAGTTGATGAGTCCCTGGGAACGGGCGGCCGTCGTCTATACGCAAGACTTGTACCATGTACGGGAGCTCAATCCCGAGTTCATGCGCCAGTTCATCGACGACTTCTCCATCTCGGATCTGTCCAGACCTATCGACGATCCGCTGGCATATGTGCTCAACACCTCCAAGGTCGAGCCACTGGTGTACAACTATGCCCCACAAGTCCATGCTTTGAAACTCAAAGGCTCCGATAAAGACCCCACCAAGTGGAGCCCGGAGAACATCAGCCATGTAGCGTACTCATGCAGGGCTGTGATCGAAGCTGTGCAAAAGTACAAAGAGTTCATCCGCGCATTCCTGGTGGTGCATACGCTGCCTCCGTCGACTGCGTATATCGACTCCATGGCCCGCAAGTCTGTGGTGCTGTCAGATACTGACTCTACCATGTTCTCGGTCGACGAGTGGGTGATTTGGTACTTTGGCAAGCTCACATTCGAAGAACGCGCTTTCGGGGTCGCAGGCGCTGTGATGTTCGTGGCTACACAGCTCATCGCTCACGCCATGGCTATCCTGTCAGCCAACATGAACGTGCACCGCGACAAGCTGTTTGTGCTGTCGATGAAGCCGGAGTTCATGTTCCCAGTATTTGCCCAGACCCCGGTGGCTAAGCACTATTTCTGTTCGGTCTTCATCAAGGAAGGTCACGTCTACGGGGAAAACGAGTATGAAATCAAGGGCGTCCACTTGAAGAGTTCCGCATCTCCGGCCTCTATCGTGCTACCTGCGCAAGACAACATGATCCGTATCTTAGATACCATTCAAGAGGGCAAGCTGATCAGTCTGTATGACCAGGTCTCGGAAGTGGCCAACTTGGAACGCAAGATTCAGCACTCGCTGATTTCCGGAGAGCCGGAGTACTACAAGTCGTTGTTCATCAAAGCCGCCTCTTCCTATACTCAAGACGCCACCAAGAGCAATTATCGGTTCTATGACCTGTGGATGGAAGTGTTTGCACCCAGCTACCACAAAGTGGAGCCTCCTCCGTATACCGTGATCAAGATCCCTCTGACCACTCGCACCCGGGCAAAGACTGCCGCATGGATCGCAGGTATGGAGAACCGCCAACTCGCTGACCGCCTGACTCGGTGGCTCGCGGCAGGCGGACGCGACAAGCTGCCCACGATGTACATCTCCAGTAGCTACGTGGAGAGCTACGGGATGCCCAAGGAGATCGAGCAGGTGATCGACACCCGCAAGATCATCTTGGACTTGACCGTGATCAACCGGATGACCCTGGAAACTCTGGGATATCGTCCAAAGTTGACCACTCTTATTTCTGAAATGGACTATTGAAGGAGACTTCTCATGAAAGATGTGCGCCCCATGGCCACGGACCTGAACCCCATCCGCCTGATCGGCGGCGGCTCCAGTGACATGGTGATGATGTAACTGGAGCCCTCCTGGTAGAGAAACGACAAGTTATCTCTATCAAATGCCTGGTAGCCACCAGGGAGCCGCCTCGCCTCGCCTCATACGTCCGCACGCGGGCCATGAGAGCAGCGGGCCGGTTGACGGTATGGCGGCGGCGGGTGTATCACATCGCGCCGCCGCCAGCTGTCTTACACCCTAGACCATTCTTCGATCAACAACCTATGGAGATTCCATCATGTACGCGGGCGCCTAAGGTCTGAAGACCTAATCATAAATCTGACTGCATCCCGTTTTGACGGGACTAAACTGTTCACTGCGAACATACACCCCTCCCCGGCTTAGCGCCTGGGGAGGGGTATCTATGGTGTGGTAAGTCTGACTTTACAGCCCGATAGGGACCTGCATCTTCAGGAAGCGGTAATATCTACTGCGTTGGTTCATAAATGCGACCTTCGCCCATGTCTCCCGCAGGAAGGTGCGATAGTTCGTCTCCGAGTCCGCATAGCCGTCTACGATCTCCTTGAAGATGCCCAGAGCCGAGCCACCCTCGATCTCAGCGCGCCCCATGTTGATCACCAGACGGTTGTAGATGTAGCTCTTGATGGCGTGCTCGCACAAAGTGCTGAAGTACTCGTAGCTGCGAGGATCGATGGCGTTCATGAAGTTCTCATCGGTCACGTAGCAGCTGAGCCAGTACGAGGTGTTGAACCGCTGCGCATCCTCGATCATGACTATGTTCGTGCCGATCAGTTCGACCTTCGCAGTCGCGACGTTGGGGACAGCGGAGGACGCTTCCACAGCTTGCTGAGCTGCAGTCATCGTGTCTTGGGAGAACAAAGGCCCCACACCACCGTAGGCATAGCCAAACGAACCAATGCCGCCAGCGTAGGGAGTGTACGACACACCCAGCACTGTCAGTATGGTTTTGTTTTGCAGCAGACTCGACGGGATCTCGTAGACGCAGCGATAGTCCTCTACGTAGATCGGAGTCAGGGTGTTCAAGCGCACTTGCATGTGTTCGCCCATGGCGATCTGAGCGTCGATCACCACGCGCTTTTTGATCACCTTCGTCAGGATCTGGTTCTCCAAGCTGTCGGCTCGTACCCGATAGCCGTTGTCCAGCATGAACGCCTTTTGCAAGACGTCGCGCGGGATAACGAACATGGCGTCCTGGATCGCCTTAACAAGAATGTTCATAATCTTTCACTCCTTATACTAACATGAATCTCGAAAACCTCAAGAAAGCTATCCAAGCAGAATATGGTCACCACAATTTGGTGTACAGCAAACAAGGTGTGCTCGATGTGCTTGCCAAAAAGCGGGTACTCGATGAAAAGCTCGAAGGCGGCTTTTCCAACGATTTCATAGGATCACAGCTGGGCCGGATGATGGACATCGACGCGATGTGGAGGAAGGCCACGAGCTCTCCTATGGCGATCTCAGGCTCGTTCAGTCAGCCCAGCTCCTCCAAGCCCGTCGTCAAGTGGGGCTCGGTCACTGAAGGTCTGGGCCAAAGCCCGGCGTTGCAGTTCATCATGAGGAACGCCGCTCGACCCAAACTGCAGATGTCGGTGCCTGTGAAGATGATGATGGCCTACTACTGCAAAGAGCTGCAGGGCTTGAACTATGGTTGCTTCACTGTGTCGGACAACCTGCACACTGCGCTTCGGGATATGAGCGAGTCGGGCCAGGAGTTCAACGATGTCCATGGCGTCAGTCCTATCACTATCTATGTTTGCGCTTGGACTGACCTGGTCCCGTCTATAGCACACTGATCCACCTAGGCGGCCCTTGCGGGCTGCCTAGGCGGGTCACAGTCGCTGTATGCGATCGATGGAGTTTTGGACGTAGGAGGCGATGTCCTCGCCCATCACGTCGTAGGGGATGCGGGAGATAGTCAGCTCCCGTGTCCGCTTCTTGATCTCGTTGATATAGCCGCGGTTGGTGTTGATCCCATTCTTGCCCCCGATGTCGATGAGGAACATGATGGTCTTCAACCTGGCTACCAACACCGCCCACTGCACCTGGGTCGTGGGGACCATGTCGGGCATCACGAGAGCGGACAAGCCACTGGCTGCAAAAAACGAGGGCAAGTGTTGCAGCATATGCGCATATTGCATCTTGGCGCCATCGATACGCTCCAGGGCGTACTTGGCCACCTTCTCGAACTCCAGCGCATAGCTGGACAGGTAGATAGACGTGGCTACCCTCTTTTTTTGTTCGAAATCACCATAGTACAGCGCCTGAGTGGCCGAGACTGCAGTGATGTCGGCTTGGCTCTTGAGCATCGAGGGCAGCGCATACATCCCGATAAAGTTCTCCTCCCCGATCACCATGGCGTTGATGTTCTCCGCCATGACCTTTTTGCGATGCTCCAGAAATCCACGGTACATCAGCACGAGTCTGGGGATGTCAACTACCACAGATGCGAAGTCTGTGAAGTCCCCATCTTGGGAAGGCACACTCATATCCATGTATGGCCGGTCAATCCACAAGGCCCGTACAGGTTCGAGCTGCCTCCAGTGCTCCAGTCCCCAGTACACGGAGACATACTCGGGCACTGTGAGGATCATGGACGACTGACTGTTGTAGATGCGGTGCTTTTTGAAGGTGCCTCGATTGACTTCGGAGGTAAAGCCCAGGTTACGGGAAACATAAGGAGCCCTTACCCAGGAGTTATCGTAGACATCGAAATCATCGATGCGAGCGTTGGCCCCGATGAGTTTGAGCAGCTGAGCCAGCGGATGATCGGCAAACACGGCTCGAGCAGCCGATGCATAGTACTCTTGCTGGCGGGCGATGTTCTCCTGCACTCGGGTGCGCAGCCACGGCAGCTGGGGATGTTGTGAAATTTGACCGCGGCTTTGGTATGTGTTGGAGAATAGTGCAAGCATGTCGGTTTAAGGGGGAGATTGAGGGAAAGCCATACTATCGAAGGATGAGCCTTTCCCTCGTACAAAAGCAGTGCAGATGTTTTTGTATATAAGGTGGTGAAACACCAACGCAGCCTTCGGGCTGCATAGGGACCATGTTTCGCTAGTGCGAGAAAGCCCCCTTTGTAAACTAATGTGGCCACTTAAACTCTACTTGAGGATAGAGTCACATCTTTTCTCGCTCACAACAATAGCTTAGTATTCTAGGCACAGTCAGAAACCCTCTTCTCGTAAAACGGAAACACCTATGTCTGAAAAGTTCAACTTCAACGCCCGCGCTGGCCAAGCTCAAGCCGAGGAAGTGGAAGACGTGCAACCGCGTCAACCCTCCGCAGCTTCGGGTGGCCGTGCCGAAGAAGTGCGTCGCGTCTCCAGCCCCTTCAAGACCCTGGCTCAAGGCTCTCGCCTGGTGGGTCAGCGCATCGCCGAAAACGCCGGCTCCGACAAGTTCAATGCCCTGCTCAAGAACGTGCAGGAAGTGTTCAAGGAAGCCGATGCGGCCAAGGACGAATTCGTGATCCTGCCCATGCCCAAGGAAGTGACCCGCATGCACTTCTCGGCCATCGTGCTGGCGCGTCGTCCCGAAGTGCCCGTGGTCGAAGGCTGGTCGGTCAACCACCTGGTCGTGGCCCAGGTCCTGATGGTGGAAGCCACCGGCGACAACCCGCGCCCCTACAACGACGACTCGGTGCGCAACCGCAACTTCCAGATCACGCCCACGTCCGAAGACGTGTACAACGAGATCTTCCAGAACGCCGCTCGCAAGGTTGTCACCGATGCCCTGCGCACCCAAGTGGCCGTCAACCTGATGGACTGCGTGATCGTGCGCCGCGACTTCGATGTCACCAACATCAACGACGTGCGCCGCCTGATCTCGGCCGCCACCACCGGCATCACCACCCGCGCCATGCAGCGTCACCCGGACTTCACCGACTGGAACCTGTCGGGCTGGACCGACGGCATCCGCGACATCCAGCTGCCCGTGAGCATCGAGTCGACCACGACCGAAGTGCAAACGACTGCCAACGGCGATGTCGTGCATGCGGACATGGTCATCACCGTGGGCGTGGAAAGCCGTCAGCGTGATCGCACTCCGCGTTTCAACGACGACATCAGCTCCGAGCCCGTGTGCGAAACCTCGGTGAACATCGAGCTGGTTCCCGTGAACCCGGACTTCCTGGACGATGCCGACATCAACCGCGGCCGTCGCCGTCGCCGTGACCAGGACTTCGTTCCCCAAGCGGCCTGGATGCCTCGCGCCAACATCGTGAATATCGAACAAATGCAGGCCCGCACCCTGGCCGGCATCCTGTTCTCCATCGCTTCGGTGTCCGAGCTCAACCGTGACCGCCAGTGGGCGTCGCTGTTCCGTCCCCGTCGTGGTGCCGGCCGCAAGGACGTGAACTTCTACGACATCGGCGCGCTGAACATCCACGCAAACGTGGCCGACGAAAAGGGCGACTTCGGTCAGCCCATCGACACCACGATCCCCGAGTTCGGGGACGAAGAGTTCAGCATCTTCCTGGACCGCACGCTGACGCAGCAGATGGCCATCGGCATCGACTGCCCGGACACCGGCCTGCAGGCGTTCTACACGGCATCGTTCGCGGCCATCGCCACCGGCGACAACAAGGTGCGCCAGCGCGCGACCATGGACGTGTTCGACGCAGCCATGGATCTGACCAACGGCGCCGTCGAGATGTTCTTCGATCCCACCAAGGATCAGATCATCGAAGGCCCCGGCGAGCGCTTCCACATGGGCTACTGGACCGACGCCAACGGCCAACGCCGTGACATCCGTCAGCTGGCATCGTTCCTGCCCGTGGCCAACATGGTCGCATCCAACGGCTCCAACATGCGTCTGCTCGACGACTGGCTGGACACCTGGTTCGGCAGCCAGGACGAGAACTACCGCCTGGCCGAGCGCCTGAAGCTGCTCAACGCCATCTGCGACGATTCGCTCGTTGTCACTGGCATGGGCATCCGTCCTACCGTGACCGGCCACTTCGCCGACGCACTGGCCAAGGGCATCCGCGAAACCAACGTGCCTCTGGTGCCTCGTAACGGCGACCACAACACGGTGCTCCAACAGCGCCGCGTGGTGGCCGGCTACGGCACAGGCGCGCTGCTGCGCACCACCGGCGTGAGCCGCTCGCTGGAGCGCCGCGGTGGTGACGGCCGTCGCTACCGCCGCAGCTACAACTGATCGACTAGATCGGAAGTAGTTCCATCGACATGAACTTATCTACCTCCTCCCGGGAAACCGGGAGGAGGTAGGTAGGTTTTATGTTCGACCCCTAAAAAGTAAGATTGCCTGCATCCCTAGAGTTTCTCATATGACTATCGCACAGACTGAGTACAAAGCTGTTGTCCAATCTCCCCGAGGAGTCTTCATCTATGACTCCGAAGGCAAACCCTTCAGACAGTTCCTTGAGTTCATCAAGCAGCTGCACTTCTTCGATGTCCGCCCGATCATTCGTATCCACGGCGTGCATGCCCAAACAGCTCTGGCTGTGCCTATAGTTCTGTGACGCGGAACTTTCGGGAGTCTAGGAAAGACGCAGAGGAGCCGCTGGGCTCCTTTTCCTAGACTCTCTTTTTTTGTCTGCAATAAGATATGCAAACAAAACACACCAGCTCTATAAACTGATCCCGCGATACCGTTTGTAGGTGGCATCGATCACTTACACCTTACTTGGACATGAGGAGAGATCCTCAAATATGTCCGCCATTATTGAAAGGAGCCAACTTGCCAATTGTTCTGGAAGTAGAAGACCACGATCGGATGTTTGCGCAAACTATCGAGCGCGTGGAGCCTATCTTTCTCAACGACCTTGCCAACAGCACGGAAGAAGACAAAGAACGCATCCGCGCGCTGACGATGAACCAGCTCAATTCCGACACCATCTCGATCATTCCCAGATGCGGCTGCGGCCACACCAAAGGACGATTCGCCCTGGGCAAGCAATGCCCCGTGTGCCAAGATGTGGTCAAGAGCAACATCGACGAGTCAGTCACCAGCTTGCTGTGGTTCCGTAAACCGGAATTCGTGCACAAGCTCGTGAACCCGGCTGTGTGGTCGATGCTCAGCTCCTACTTCTCCAAAAGCAATTTCAACGCGATACAATACCTCACCGACAACTTGTATACGGCGGGCACTCGTACACCTCCGGAGATCGAAAAGCTCTCCGAGTACGGCTTCGAGCGTGACTTGAACTTCTTCACCCGCAACTTCGACGACGTCTTAGGCGGGCTGATGAGCGCGTTCAAGCAAAAGGCCAACAAGCCTTATCGAGAGCTCATCGATTTCCTGGACGACAACAGGAGCCGTATCTTCAGTGACCAACAACCCGTGCTCAACCGCGCGATGTTCGTTGCTGACAAGACCAACTTGGGCATCTACATGGAGAACTCCGTCAAAGATGCCCTTGACGCGTACTACCACGTCGTCTCCATCGACAAAGACTTCCATGACAGAAGCGAGAAGGTGATCGTCAATCGCACTGCACGCATGCAGGCGCGTATGGCGGCGTTCTTCGACAGCTACACTGGCACCAACATGCAGCCCAAACCCGGGCATGCACGGCGCCACGTCTATGGATCTCGTGTCATCTTCTCTGCGCGAGGCGTGATCAGCTCCACCACTGACCACCATCGCCATGATGAGATCGGAGTACCCTGGTGTATTGCGGTGCCGATGTTCCAGCACCACCTCGTCGGCATGCTCATGCGTCACGGCTTCACCTACAACGGTGCGCTGGGCTATGTGTATAGGCATGTGCACATCTACGATGAGCTGCTGCATCGCTTCTTGGACCAAATCTTCAGGGAGTACCCGGGTGGCCGAGGACCATCGATGCTCCTCCATCGAAACGATTAGTAAACTATGAAATAGCATTCCTAATTAAGTGGACCAACTTAGTGAGGAAGCTATGCCAATTCCAGCATTTACAAAAGAGTACAAACATCTCGGGAAGATTTACCGAGCTGTTCCCGGTTATCGACGACTGATAGTCTCTGAAGACGGAGAGTTTTATCGTCTTGGTGAAGACGGGAATCCTGCAAAGAGATGCCCGCAGTTCAAGATGCACAACACCCGCACTGAGCGAAGATCAGACACTACGTACTATTGGACAGTACGAGAGATCGCGGATAATGGTGGCGTCAAAACCACCGGTGCTCACATCTTGGTGTGCAGAGCGTGGAATGGAATGCCCCCGGATGACGGGATCAAGTACGACGTTAACCACAAAAATAGCATCAAGACGGATAACAGGGCTGAAAACCTTGAATGGTCGACACGCTCGCAGAACATTGCTCACTGTTTCGATAGTGGGGAGAACTGCGCTGCCGTCCGGATCATCCAGCGAAACATAGAGACGGGGGAAGAGAAAATCTTCCGAAGTATCAAGAACTTCGCTGAGACCATGGGACTATTTCGCGTGAATGTTCGCAGTTTCATCGCTGCGCATTCTAAGGAGCCTCATAACGGCTTCATCTACTCCATTGAGGAGCCGCGAAACTTCCGCATAAAGCCTGTACGTTATCAGACGAAAGAAGTGGCCTACTTCGATTATACGTCGCGAAAGCTCACAATCTGCTCCAGTATAGAGCATGCTAGTCTAGAGACAGGCATAAAGAGTGCGACCATCAAGCACGCGTGTAACCGCTTTGCTAACGATGGTGTCGCTGAGCCGACGCGTCAGTTCTTCTTCCAGTTTTTCAAACCTGGGATGGAGTGGCCAGAATTCACTGCTGAGGAATTGGAGAAGTTCGAAAAGCGGTTCTTGAATTTTTCAAGAGCTGCAAGCGGACCTCGAAAACATAGTTCAGAATCATTTCCCTCTACAGAAATGTAGTTGTATCCCGGAACACCGGGAGTAAGTTCTTGAATTGCGGGAACATCTCGTAAGGTCCCCACTACCAAGCCAGTGTAGTAATGCGCTGGTGGCCTGGGTAACTACCAGGGTACGGTAACAAGGTGGGGAATAGAGACAATCCGCAGCGAAGCATCCGGAAACGGATGAACGTTCGACGGTCATCGAAAGGGGAAGGAAGTCGGGTAAGACTCCTGAGACCGAGTAGAGTAGGGCCCAAGTGGGTGCAGTAGCAAACTGCCGTAAGCCGAAGCGGGAACAGTCTGACCACTGAAAGGTGAAGACTAAGATATGACCTGTGCCACGCAGCTGAGTGATCGGCTGGTTTCCGAGAGGCGTGGAGGGTGTCGATGCACACCTGGACTTGCTAACGACAAGTTTGGACAAACAGCCCACTTTAATGCAGGGGTCGATGCAGCGAGTCTTCGGGAAACTGAAGACGGACCCTAGAGATAAGACTATCTCCATGTCGATCTTGATCGTCGTAGCTCCCAACGCTAAATTGGCCTATACGTCAGAAATGGCGTAGTGAATCTTACTGAATTGCTGGAACCCCCTAAGAGCCCCACTACCACTGCGAGCGGTAACGCAAAGCGACGGTTTGACAAGTGTGAGGATTGGACAACCAGCAGCGAAGCCTCCTTACGGGTGGAGGAACGTTCAACGACTATGGCTGAGATGCCAGTACACTCAAGTGAGTGGAAGTAGTAAGCACCTTACCGGATAGAGCCGAAGGTGAAGATATAGTCTGACCTTTAGGGAAAGCCTAAAGACGCGCGTAATGGCGCTAGATAGTACTAACGACACTATCTGAACGCCCGTCGATTTCGATGGTCGATGGCCATCATTAAACTCTTTTAATTGTCAGGGAAACCCTTAGAGCCTCCGATTGGAAGATTGGGCAATCTGCAGCGAAGCCTCCCAATAGGGAGGAACGTTCAACGATCATCGAAAGGGTAGGGCGTACAGCCTGAGTAACCGAGTAGAGTAGAACCCGCTAGCCATTAAGGCGGGAAGAAACGGAGAGCTCCCAGAAATGGGAGAAGAAATGATCTCAGCCGGTGTGAAAGCATCGGACGCTCTGTACGGTGTACAGGGTCCCCTGGGTGGTGCCAGGGTAAAGACGCCCGAGTGCGGCGTGTACAATGCAAACTGGACGCACTCAACTTGATGTTGGCGCCTGATGCCAAGATGGCCCGGTTCTGGGAAGTCTTTGCACCGGACTACAACATCTTCTTGATGGAAAACCCGATGGAGGCATCGGGCAACCTTGCGCTGACCAAACCCGTGGTGATGAGCGGGGGTGAATGGTTGGCTGACGAGGACGACTGACAGTGATCTCTATCTCCCGGCTCCCATCTAGGGAGGCCGGGAGATAGGGTCTGTTTCTATATGAAAGGAACTAGGAGTTATGGAGATACTGCAAACTGAAGCCACTGTACACATTACGGAGCCGGCTGTGATGATGACGTCTATAGCGATCACAGATCCGCAGCTGCTCAAGGTGGTAGGCGGTCCTTATGCGAGTCCTATGGGGTTTGAGCGCTTTGAAGCTTACCAAGAGCACATGAAGCAGCCCGCTCGCTGGTACGACCGCCACCGCCGCTAGGAGCTCGCAGATGAAACTATCGGAGCGCTTAGAGGTGCTTGATATAAACACCAAGCTCAACCAACTGAGGATGAGTATCGCGCTGTGCTACAACCACATGTCCCGGGAACTGGGGATACTGCTGGGCGACATACCTGAGGATATCCGGAAGGTACAAAAGCAAGCGGCAGCGATGGTCGATCAGATCTTTACCTCCGAAGCACTCACCCACAACAAGGTGGTCTATCCGGATGTCGAGATCGAGGACATGCGGGCTACGCTGGTAGTAGCCAGGCATGCGCACGATTATGGCCAGCAGTTGTGCAAGAAGGCGGAAGCTATGGCCCGTGCACTGAGGAATGGGTCATGAAACTATCTGAGCGGGGCCAGGTGATCGAGCTCTATCGCGAGGTGACTGACATGCAGCGCGAGCTGACGAAGGTCACGCAGCAGGTCAACATCCTGTATGCTCGGACGGACATGGTGTATCGCACCACGGAGATGACTCAACTGTTCTCCATCGTGGACCGCGCGCTCGATACGCTGTGGACGTTTGCTGATGGCCTGTACGTCTTTACTGTGGCGGATGTGGAGTTCTCGATGCCCGTGGTCTTTCATAGAGAGGCCCAGTCTGAGGCCATCCAGGGAACCAACGCAGCCAACACGCTGATCAACCTGCTGCGAAACTGTTTACAAAAGAGGAGCAAATGAGAAGACACGACTACAAGGCGGCGCTCTATCGCCCCACCAAGATGCCCAGGGGCTGCAAGCTCGCGTTTGTGGGCTACGAGGAGGAGGGTAAGTGGAAGGCTTTGACGCTGGCCAGCGCTTTGATGAGCCAGGCTGTCGAAGAAGACGAGGCCCAGGACTGGGAACTGCGTTTCATGAACGAAGACGACCGTGCGTTCGAGGAAGTGGTGGGCGCTGGCCTGCTGGACTGCTGGGTGATCGTGCGTACTGAACCCGACTTGGCGCAGCTCGATTGTGGCTAGCGCATCCGACTACCCGCCATGCAGGCCAGGGCTTAAACGCTACCGCATCCGCTTTTACAGCGGCAACTACGAGGACGAGGGTTGCTCTCGTCCCAGCTTCCCGGTATGGATCAGCTCTCAGCGAGATCGCCGTGATCCGGACCTGGAGTATGGCGTTGAGGGCTGGGATGCCGTCAGGTCCCTGCAAACCACTGACGATGAAGATCTGTGGGACTGGGTCCAAGAAGCGTATGCCCGTGACGACTGCTGCTTTGTGGGCTTCATCGACGCACACAGCTATCAGTCAGCCTTGGTTCGGATAGGCACGCACTTTCCGGACTACTACGACTTGGAGATCGAACAAGTGGCCTACGACTGGCTGCCTGGATCTCGTTTCCCTTAAATCTGAAAGCAATTATCATGTCTCTGTATATCCGTGGTGTTTTGGTCGATCAACACAATGGCTTCGACGAGGTCAAACATGTGGCGGAGTTCCACGATGGCGCGCCTGACAGCGTAGGCTTCATGTCGGTGTTGTTCGGTGCCAAAAAGCGTACAGCTCCCCCGTACCTGGCTCAGACCCCGCATACGCTGCCGATGTCAGCCATTACTCGTTTCTATGACGGGGAGTGGAACTTCGGCTTTTGCCGCTACTCCATCACCCGCGAAGAGCTCAAGAAGCTCACGCCTGAGCTGGTGATCGAAGACCGCAGGCCACATGGCCACGGCAGCCCGCTGCCTGAGGGTGAGCCCGGTGTGATGACCACCGCTGGCGAGTACCTTCATGAGGACTCATTTGCGTTCGTCAAGCGCCTGCTCAATGAAGACGGCAATATCTTCCACTTTTTCATTGGGTAACCCATGACTGACACTGAATTCACTACCATCACCGGTCTGCGCCAGACCATCGTGCGCTTGAGCCGAGAGATCGACCAGGCACTGCAGGCAGCTCCCACCACGACGGATCCAACCGTACGCCTGAACATAACCGTGATCGACGCCATGAGAAGGTGCGGAATCGGTCTGGCTAACCTCACTGGAAAGCTCCTGAGCGACCGACTGGCGTCTCCTGATGGCAGCTACTCCTGCACCATCGACAAACTCAAGAAAGCCATCGAAGAGATGGAATACACCAAACAAAAAGCGCTTGACCTGAAGGAATCCCCACCATGAACTACTGCTCTGTCGTACAAGACATCTTCTTTCCCGCCTACCTGGCTGTGGAAAAGCTCATCGACCACCGCCCCACTGTGACGATGGGCGCAGCGGTCTTGCTGCTGGCCAACCAGCGCTTTACCGCTGATCACGATCTGGACTTGATCGTGCCAGCGAACTGTGGGCTGTTTGACGGCATCGAGCCGACAACATCGCCATGCGGCACCTACTACGGCTACAAGCGCATCATGGACATCCATGGTGTGAAGGTCGAGGTACTGGCGGACTTCTGGGTCACCACTCCCGGAAACCCACGTATCCAGCTGGTGGAAAAGCAAGCCAGCTTGCTGGTACGTGATGTGCGTGGCACCAAGTACGTGCCCATCACTTCCAGCTCCACACTGCGCGGCTTTTACCGTGCGATGAACCGGCCCAAGGACCAACCGAAGATCCAACTCCTGGAGGAAGCTCTGTCATGAAGCCCACCAATCCCAAGATCGCCCAATACCTGGACCCGAAGAACACCGCCAAGATCACCGAAGACCTTCGGGTCACTCTTGTCGACTCGGCTGTTCGGGAGGGTAAGCTGCTCGGTATCCCTGAAAAGGTGGTCACCGACCTGACTGAAGAACTAGCCATCGGAGCTATCGGCACTGCGGTGCCTGGGACCGAGAAGAAGCGTGATGTCATCATCCAGCAGATGCCGGACGGGCGTGTACGTGTGGCCGGGATGGCGGAGGACACCCACTCCACGCACACCAAGACCTCGTACGTGGTGCGCAAGTACTCTGCGGGTTACGCCGACAAGTCCATCACGTATGGCGACCACCGCTCCTTCGAAGAAGCATCAGCGATCGCGGCGTGCCTGTCACTGGGCCTGTACGACGATGACACTCGTCCCGAGTTCCTGGTACCTTCCCAGGTGCTCAAGGACAAGGGTGTGCGCCTGGGTCTCAAGGACGGCGACTACGTCGTCCAGGAGATCGTCTCCATCGTGCGTATCCCGCGGGTGCTCACCAACGATGTCCCAGTCCCCGGCAATCCCAACGCCTTCATCCGCCCCTGCTAAAGGCACCTCTCTCTAAATAGAAAGCATCCATGACGACTATTATCGTAAACGAGAACTTCCTGATCGCTGATCACCGGGCCACCACTTTGGTCAACCGTTCAGGCGACCACCTGACACTGGACGTGTCCACAGGTGAAAAGCCCACGGAAGTCATCTCGGACACTCGGTTGAAGATCGAGATCCCGCCAGTGGGGCGACTGCTGGGCAAGAACGGTGGCTATGTGGAGGCATACGCCTTTACAGGCTCCGCCACTGTGTCCGATACCTTCAAGTCCATCTACGAGAAAACGATGCCCGAGCCCAGGCTGCTGTATGACGTGATGATGATCTTGTCGCTGGCACAAAACTCCCGCAACTGCTGCATCGTCGCGATGATGAGTGATGGCTCCCGGGAACGGATTGAGATCACCGCCACCAAGTACGTCAACCGCTACATCCATGAAGGACCTGGCTGGACAGCCATCGGCTCAGGCCACTTCGCTGTGGACACCGTGACCAAGAACACGGGTCAGGACTCTGGTCTGACGGGCGGTGACTTGATAGCATTCGCCGCTGCTTGCGACACCTCCACCAGCCCCTCGTACTCAGTCTACTCCCGGGAGCACAAGGTGCTGTACGCCTGTGTCAACCCCAGCTACGCTGAGCACAAGGAGTCGTATCGCCGCTGCATCCGGGCAATGTACGAGTTCGACCAGCCGCACTACATCCCGATCCGCAACTGCCTCGCTTAAAGGACCACACACATGACTACACATACTGACAGCCTGCACGATAGCCAAGAACACCAGATCATCGTGGCGCTGCACGGCAAGCTGCGCGACTGCCGCAAGACGCTGGAGCACATCAGCGACAACATCCATGGCGTCATCGTGATGAAACCTGGTGATAGCTCCCTGTTACTGAGCAGCTTCATCTCGCTTCGCCAGCACTGGGTAGAGATCGACGACTCGCTGCGCAGTCTGGCATTCATGCTGGGCGCACAAGCCGGTATCGCTATCGCTTCCCGGGCTTCGGGCTTCAATCCCACTACTGACGTTGGCAAGGACATGGTCAAAAGCCTGGACGCAGCGCTGGACGCCATGAGCGAAGCGCTCAAGACGCTCATCGCTAAGATCAATAGCTGATCGAGCTGAAGACCTCGTCCGCCGCGTCATGCGGCGGATGGGGAAGTCTTCTTTTTTTGTCCCGATATCCGGAAGATCATCTGGCACAACCGTCTTTGTAGAATGATGCGGTCACTTACACCTTACATGAGGACAAACAGATGAATCTTCAAAACTTAAACACCCTGATCACGATCATGGAGCGCGCTCGTGGCAAAAACAGCGTCTACATGCCGCTGCACCAAGCCACCAACCACTATCGCCTGATCGTGCGAGAGGAGATCCCCAAGTCGGAGGCAGAGTTCTATGCCCGCAAGTTCAAGGCTGACTTGCTGGGACATGTGGCCTTGTCTCCAGAATGGGCAGCCGCTGGCGGTGGTATGGATCTCATGGGCATGCCCGAGATGCCTGGCACTGAAGAGGGTCGGCAAGTCGTCTACCCAGCCGTGCAGGCGATGGAGAACTGGCTCAAGCTCACCAATCCAACAGTGGCGGCTATCTTCTATGGCTTTGAGATCGACTTTGGCGACGAATGCAAGTGGATCGACAAAAAGACCTACACCTACTCCCAAAAGGAGTGGAACAAGATCACCGCTGAAGATATCCTGCGGGTCTTGTATGAGTTGAGAGACAACGGAGAGATCGCGTTCTTGGAACGTATCGCTCGGGAGCTTCCTAACTACCCGACACAACAAAAGACGCTACTCGATGTATGTGTGCGTCGGTTTGTGGCTATGGTGCATGCGCTCAAGCGAATGCCCAACGTCTAATACCTCCCACTCTCCCGGCCCCAGTAGGGGTCGGGAGATATGGCACTATGTTCACCTAAGGAGAAAGCAATGAAACTAGCACAAATGAGTCTCGCCATGCAAATGCTATCGTCGGAGCACATAGGCTATGACACACTGCGCAACGGTGTGTTGACCCAGCAGCAAAGACAGCCGGATACCCCGGAGGGTCGCCACATACGCGCCAAAATCCAGGTAATCCTTCCGTTATTCGGGAGTTTGCAGCATGCGATCTGGGAGCTGGAGCAGATGGTCTTTACCCATAGCACTCCCTTCGAAGAGATCGAGCGGCATTACAGAGTGATCCGGGAAATCGGCTGTTCCCTGTGGGATCAATTCAAGGCCGCCACGCGCATCGAGCCTAGAAAGCAAAAATGAAACTCAGTAACCGGATATACCTAACCACTCAAGCCGCCAGGATGGAGACAGCTCTAGAGACTCTGGCAGCTTACCGGATGCATCTATTTGCCGAGATGACCTCAAAAGGCTCAGATCCCCGAGTTGTCTCGATACTTAGCACCATCCGAAACGTCCGTAACTTCCTGACTGAGACTTGTGCATTAGCGCATATCTCCAGTGTCTCAGACCTGTACTTCTCATTTGTCTTCGAATGGATCGATGACTTTGATACAGAGCTACTGAGATTTAGGGAGTTAGAGCGTCAGTTTTGGGCCCTTATGAGAGAGCTAGACAAATGAACCTCAAAAGACACGTCGAGATCAATGGGGCCGTGGCGGCCGGCTACCAGCACGCGGCAAAGATGCACAGGGAGCTGCTGCAATACCGTGACAGCATCGACCTGCACTGGCCAGTGCTCAGGACAGAGCCTGAGCAAGTGCTCAAGCTCTTTCGCCGTGCCTCCGACGATGTCGCGGGAGTGGCTATAGCTGTCGACTATCTGGACACGGCTAGGATGGAACCAGGTGCGCAGCATGGCAAGATGCAGGATCTGTGGACCGGCATCACGTGCGCCGTCATGGGAGCCGCGGTCGCGTTGAACACCCTGAAGCGGGAGATTATGCGTACGGGAGGCAACCGTGAAGCTCGCTGATCTGTCGTTTGCCGTAGAGCAGTACCAGCTCCTGACGGACTCGTACTACCGGATCACCGCGATGATGAATACCCCGACAACCCAGGTGGCTTTTGTACTGACCTCCCGTGAAATAGACCAGGTCTCGGAGCTATACCACGATATCCATGGCAGAAAAGAAAAGATGTACCGGCACTTGGGGTTCTTGGAGACATCGATCTTGAGGTCCAATCAAGAGCTGGTCACTTCTAACACTTCGGTGATCGTCGCCCTGAATGCCGTGCTATTGGCTTCGATCGATCGGCTCACAGCCAAGATCGCGCAGCTACTCCTTAATAGAAAGTCTTCCCAATGAAATACCAACCACTGGTCCAGACCGCCGTCCCGGCCTGCGAGTACATAAAGCAAGTCGAAGTGCTGGCCCACTTCCTCGATGATGTCGGACGTCAGATAGAAAACCAACCACTTGTCGAGGGCGCCACTATGCAGATGCACAACTCAGCAGTCGCGCATATCAATAAAGTCATGAAAGATGCCAGCGGCTTCACCCTGGGGTTGGTGATCGACATCTTCATAGGAAGCACTGGTGAAGAAGATGCCGTGCAGCATTGCAAGACAGCTCCTCTTCTTATTACAGCCTTGGAAGATGCCCTCAGAAGCTGGTTGCAACTGTACGGTGTCTCCGTTTCCTTCCACTACAAATGAAGAAGGACACACTTCTGCAGCTGATCGAAGGCATGTACCAGATTCGTCTGGAGTACGACCGCCTGATCGATCACTGGGCAGACTATCGACAGCGCCTACTCACCAAGTTCAATAACTCAGGCGGGCAGCCCGCGTCCCAAGAGCTCAGGGACATGACCGAGCGACTGTACTATGCTGATGACGATTACTGCGAAGAGGAGGAGGCTCTTCTGCTGTATATCTGGGGCTCCAAAGACGACATAGATGCATTAGAATCAATTAAGTCTGGATTATCTGCAGCTCTTTCTAATATAGCGGATGCACTATCTGCTATTCGCGCTTATTTGAAAAGATATAATCTATGAAACTCAACCTGATAATAAGGGCAGCTAATTGGCTGCATATAAAGAGTTACAGAGTTGAATATCTGCACTCTATTTATGTCGATATAAACGAGCGGATCAATGCGATATTCGAGGCTGCTGATTTCAATGACTTTGTCATGGATCCGATCACAATCGAGCAGCTCAAACAGCTGCATCAATCTGTGCACATGACCGCCCGCATCCAGCATGGTGTGACGGCGCATCTGATGGCGTCGGATCTGACACCGGACGCTTTCAAGCGATACAATCTGGATTTCTGGCAAGCCGACGCTGCCGCCCTCTGTGCCTTCCAGGCGTTGGAGCTACGAATCAAACAAGGAACTGTCATGAAAGGAAGAACATGATCAAGACCACCCTACCAGTTCGCATGGAGGGTTATCACCACTACGACACGTCCATCCGGCTGTCGGCAGTCATTGACTCATTCATCGAGTCGGTGGAGTCCTTCATCAACGGCCTGCGCACACTGATGGCCGACAGCACTGATGAAGAGCTCATCAAACACCACAACCGCCTGCAGGAGCTGCGCCTGGACGCATGTGTGGACTCCGCCGATGCGGAAGAAGGCATGAACGAAGGCGCCACCTACATGCTGGCTCTGGGACCTCACCAGCGCTACTTCGAAATATCCAAAGGAATCATCGACAAGCTGCTGACCAAGTATGGTCAGCTGACCGAGGAAGTGTACGCGATTTCCATCTTCATCAACGGGAGGTTCGATGCGCTTGACTGAATGGAAGCAAGCGGCCAGCGACTTGTCGCTGCTGGAGTCGATCGATGGCCAGATCCGCGAGTGCATGGGTAGGAACTCCGTCAAGAGTTTCTCCACCAAGATCGCTCCCGAGAAAGCCATGCAGGACATGCAGTTGTGCCTGGAGCTCTCGGATACGTACTTCAAGTGGCTGGCGGCTTACCAGGAACACTATGTCAACGCATTCTCCAACAGCATCAAGTTCGATGCATTGGTGGCGTTGTTCTTCGAGGCATTTAGGCTCAGTCAGACGTTCTTCAAGCTCAGCAACGCTCGTGTGGCGCTGAGGCTGGGATAAAGCGTCCTCTATCCACCAGCCCCCGATGGGCTGGTGGATGAGTGCTCTTTTCTTTTTTGTCTGCGATGTTCGGATCATCATCTGGTAAAACACGGAGGATCTATGGACATCAACATCGTAAGTGGTCTGCTGGTGAGCCACTTCAAAGCTCTGTACGAGCAGTACCCTGGAGAGCAATTCAACTGCATCGTCACCGCCAAGCAGTCGTGCAGGAAACGCAACTACCCGTACCTTGTCACGGGCTATGCGGTATCGTCGAATGTGGCCAAGCGTATCTTGTACCTGACCAGCGAGATCAGTAAGGTGGCGCCCGGTCCTGTGGAAGCAGACACTCGCATCTACGTGAGGACATCCAAGAACGTACCGATCTCCTACTTCTGGGTGAGAGACAACAACACGCTGGAGCCTATCGAGCTGCCCCTGACTCCTGAAGACCCAAGACCTACGTAGAAAATAGCTGGCCTCTGTATACAGTGATCCGACTTGGATTGCTTATGGAGGTTTCGGGAAATGGGAGATAACATCGGTAACTTGGTGCTGGGCTGGTACGGCATCGTCATGTGCGTCGTGTTGATCATGGCGTGCATCGGCTTCATCGCCTCGTTCAGCGACAACCTGGCGCTGTGGACCAGCATCCCGCTGGGCGCGGCAGCTGGCGTGTTCGTGACATGGGCGGCGCACTGGTTCATGATGGTGGTGGTGGGATTCGTCGCCGCCATGGGGCCCAAGTTGTTCGACTTCATTCAGCGGGACTTCCAAAAGACGATCGGCTGGTTCAGCTGACGCATTCACACCTTCGCTTTCCTTCGGGAAAGCGAAGGTGGATATATGCCGTGTGTAGAAAATCTGAATCACTTATACTCTACTTGAGGCAATGGCTTCAATTCTTTTATTTTAAATAGGAAAGCAGTCTAATGTATCATAATCACACTCGGGTATATCGCGGACATAATCCGTTTATTCGATTAGCTCCGATTGCCAAACTCCATTTCCCTGTCGCGGTATTAAACGCGATGGATAAAGTCGTCGCCAAGAACCTTAAATACCTGGGCACACATCTGTATGCGGCAACGTTTGAGGCGCACAGCGTCAATGGCCGTGACTATGGCCATGGCATCGCCCTGTACCAAGAAGAGGGCGGCTACCTAGAGACTCGCGAAACTGGCGGTGCTCTTCGGATCTACGCATTGAACCGGACTCTGGAAGGTGTGCATCCGATCGATCGAAAGCCTGCAGATTTCCCCGAGCTGTGGGGTGATCTGAATTGCCCCAACGATCGCGACTACTTGCTGGGCTCACAGATGGTGGTCGACATCGTCGGCAGTCTCGTTCCCCATCAGCACCCGGTCTACTCGATCTCGTGCGGCGGCATCGACAGACAGCAGCCATTGGCGTTTCTGGATGTGGAGATGCGTGATGCACGCATAGGCCCCTACGCGATAGAGTGGGAGTTTGTCCGAGCAGACAAAGCCATCAACAACTCCATGAGCTGGATCCGCGGTGTTCGAGACCCCCGATAAGAAAGGACAAGAGTTATGGAAAAGATGATCGAGAAAGCCGAAGCGTGGTGTGATCGCTACGGCAAGGGTGCCGCTGTTGCAGGCGCAGTGTTGTTCTTTGTGGTGGCACACTTCTGATGGCATTTGAACTTGAGAAGTCCTACACAGGCACGATCACTGACCCTCAGCGAGTGTTCACTCAAGCGCTGGGTACCCATCCTGTCCCCTATGAGACGGACGTGCTGCGTCTGCTCGATCAGTGGGGCGGCCGATACGCCGACGATCTGAAGATCATCGGAGCATTTCGCTACAACAATTTCGTCTCCTCGATGACGTTCCTTCGCTCGTCTGAGCCGGTCAGCATGATGATCGCTCGGCGAGACTTGCATGTGACCGATCAAGGCAGACCAGTATCCACTGCTCCGGCAACTGGTCAGCATATGGCACTGAAACCAGTTGACGGCATCAGCGAGATCATGACAGGTGCTCAGCGAAAGCGCTTGGAAGTGATGTGCCGCGACCTGTTCAAGATTCTAGCCTCCAAAGGCTACAACTTGGTAGCCAGGAGTGTGGCGTATTCCCGACTGGGCGGAACTTGGGCAGAAGGTGGCTTCGACATCACCTTCCATCGCTCAGATGCCCAGTATGTCTACTGCATGAACGTGCTTCGCCAAGCGGTGAAGAAGTAATCCCCTCTCTTTTCTGAAAGTCTCATCATGAAAAAGATCCTTCTGTCCCTGGCCCTGTCCACCGTCTGCCTGGCTGCATCCGCGCAAGCGGAATACTACTATCGTCCCACCACCAAACCTATCCAGGTGGCCAAAGACTTCGAGGAGTATCAGCATGCGTGCTTTAACTTCTCCAAGAACATGGGCATCTACATCGACCGCATCGATGGCATCGCGCTGGAAGGCCGGGAAGTGACGATGAAGTTCGACAATGACCAAGCAGCCAATCTGATCCTGCAGACCGAGCATATCGCTCGTCTGAAGTTCCAGGAGCTGAGCGCGCAGATGAAACTGTGCGCTTTGATGACTCCGCCCAAGCGCTGACCTTCCCAATTCTCAACCCTCAATAGAAAGCTACCTATGAAGAAAGTCATTGTATCCTTGGCCCTGATGGCCGCATCCTCCGTCGGTCTGGCCAAAGGCGCCATCTATACCGACTACACGGGCTATCCGCCGCCATCTGTGAAGTCGGTCGACAGCTGCGTGCTGACCACCAGCCAGATCCTGCGTAAGTTGGGGCCTGATGAGAAGTACGATCTCACTACAGCGTCCGGCTACTTGGTCGAAAAAGACGACACCATCTTGCGTGTCACGATCAAGTTCCTCAAGGGCAAGCCGGCAGTGGTGCGTGTTCGCCTCGATGAGACCCCTGCACTCCAAGACGCTGTGCTGCGCTGCATGCTTGGCCGCTGATCCACAGCACCCCACCTCAGAGACCGCTTATGCGGTCTCTGGGTACTTTTTTTGATCGTCAATAAGAAAGTCTGTTATGCATTACACACCGGAACGCTTTTACCAGCAGATCCATTCGCGTCTGAAGGCACTGGACAAAAAGCGTGAGCAGCGCCGCTACTGTGACCCACGTATCCAGCCTCTGGTGGATGCACTGAACGCCTGTCACTCCGTCACCACCGTGTGGAGCTGCTCGGGCCATACACCAGCTGAACGGCTGGCTGCTGATAAAGAGACCGCCAAGCGCTCTCGGGGCTACCTGATCTTCTGCGTGCGAGACTCTGCGGGCGACTACGTGCTGCGCACTATCAGCCGCTGGATCTCGGACCTGTCGTTTGAGACCTACAAGTCTCATCGGTTCAACCTGAACATGACCAAGCTGCACTTCGGGGGCTTTACTGCCCGTTGTACGGAGGGCACGCCTACTGAGGACTATCCGTGCTGGTGCCTGGAGGCGTTCACCGAGTGCTCGGAAGAAGCCGTCACCCGTCTGGGTGAGATGTTCAACAGCCTGGCCCAAGCGTTGGTCCTGGCTACTAGCCGGGAGGCCTAAGATGGCGTCACCGGTTCCTGAGATCTACCCGGTTATAGATCGCCGAAGAGCGGTGAGCAATGCTCTTTGTAAGATGAGTCCCAGATTCCCAGAACGGCTGGTCAAGCTGCTGGATATCTGGGTCCACGATCACTGGGACCGCCACCAGCTGGAGTATACGACCCGAATTGCTTCCGGCAGCATACACGTGGCTGGACTCATCGGCCCTGGGGATATCCGTATGTCGGTCCGCAGGCTTAACAAAGGTCGACCTTCGCCGAATGTTGACAAGCCGCGGCGCTATATCAGTGCAGATGCGTTTTTAGGAACGAGTACGACGGCTGATCAGTTCCGGGATCTGACCCAGTATGCATGTGCTTTGCATGACTTCTTAGCGGAACGAGGCTTGATGGTCCATACGTTCGATTCTCGTTCGTATAACCCTAACGTCGGGCAAGCCAGGGTCAACATCATGCTCAGCATCAAGGGCCTTGCCACCGAAGGCACCGTACAAGTCGTCTTGCGCCGGCGTAACACCAAAGTCCAAACCTCCTACAAGTAACTTTTCCCCTTCAATAGAAAGCATTATTTATCATGTCCGCATTCCAGTTTCCCATTGTTCCCAAGGCCGTCTTCGAGCAGATCGTCGCTGGCCACCAGCAGTTCTTCGGTCCGGATCAACGTGTCAACACCATCAGTAGCAAGATGCTGTTGTGCGAGACGCACTATGACTACGACGGCTCGCAGATGGCGCTGAGCCTGCGCAATAAGAAAGAATACGAGGCACGTGCATTGAGTGGAGTAGTTACTCCTATCCAGTCCCTCACGGGGCTGGATGTCCCCATCACGGACAAGCAGCACAAAACAGTACTCAAAGCGATCGAGAAAGCCACCACCGCACACCCCAATTGTGCTACTAATATCTACGCAATAGCGTCTGATCAAGCTAAGACCATCATCAGTGCTATGGCGGCCACTGAAGTGCACATGCTGTACTGCAAGCCCTTTCACTGCACCATCATAGAGTTCGTCAACCGCCATAGCTACGACGATCTGCTGGTGTGGAGCTTTCGCACTCAGAACAACTCCTTTAACAAGATCAAGAAGGAAGACAAGAAATGATCTTTCACAAGGACACTACGGGAAACACATCGATGTATCCTGAAAAGGTACTCACTCGTACGGCAACATCGGACATCTTGAGCGGTAACTTGCTCATACCCAACTGCGCAAACTTGCCGGAGATGCAGGCTGTGCAAGAGTGGTTCAGGTTCGTGAACACGCGCTTTAACCAATACACCCAGCGTGTGATGCGGGTCAAGCCTGATCCAACGTACATGTCAAGCGTGGACGGTGCGTCTGTGACTGTGGCGTGTAACCGCACGTCTGATCGGCTGAGCTTTGGCATGAGCTGTGCCAAGTTCTTGGACAATGTCCATGACAAGTACCATACGGTCGACTATGACCACGACCAGATGCTCGATGACATCGTCCATGACAAAGCACCGAGCTTGCTGGAGTCGTACAAGTGTATGAAGTCGTTTGCCCGCTTCATGCATGCTCGCACAGACGTATTCGAGTCCAGGATCGAGGTCAGTCAGCGTCACTCCTTTTCCTCAGATCACTCTGTGATGGAGCTGGAGCTACATATGTCAATCCGTACGGGCACCGGGCGCTTTATGCTCGCCGGGATCAATACGCAGTCCGACAATGCAGTCTACCCGGTCACGTACAGCAAGCGTATATTTTAATAAGAAAGGATCCCTATGTATCGACGCGAAGAACGCGCGTTGTCGAGGTGGTGTGATACACCGAGACGCAAGCAGGAGATAGGGCGGTTTATCCAAGACTGTCCCCATTTCCCACCTATCGTCAAGTCGTTTCGGGAAGTGCAGCTGTTCGATGACTGGTTTGCCCAGTCAGCGAGCTTCTTCGAGTGCTTTCACCGCTCTTTCTCATCCCCCGGGAATTCTTTTGGAAACGCCAATAGGGTAAGTTCCCATCTGACGCTCTGGTGTCAGGTGCTGAGTGTGGACTTTCGTTCTAAGCTGGAGTTGACACTCTACCACACGCCACCTTCTCAGAATCTGGCGGCAATGACTGGACCTATGGCTGATCGGGCTAACCACGCCAAGGCCCGCATGTTGAAAGACGTGATGGAGTCTCAGGTGGGGATAGACCGGCTGAACCCGCGCTGGAAGAAGTTTCACAGTGAGTTTGCCGATATCCGGGGACGTCTGCTCAAGCAAAGCCATTGTTTTCGTCACCGGGAGTCGGTATCTACTGGCTTTCCGGAGCCTGGCGATGATGCCCATGCCTGGGACTCTTCTGAGACATCCAGACTTGAGCTGGAGTTATCGTTCACCTTGAATGAGCGGTACTATATGAACTTCAGAATGGAAAGGTATCCGTACCCCATGAGAGACAACGTCGATCACCAACACAGGTGCTTTGTTCAATGCACTCCGAGGCATCCATGGTCCGAACCGTAGAGCTTGTAAGCGTCGGCGACAAAGGCCGGCATGGCGAGCTGGTCTTTCGGAAGATGCCTTTGCAGGTCCAGGCACGTTTCAAGAGCCCTCGGCTACTGCAGGCGATCCAGTTGTGGGTGGACATGAACCCACGCCTGTATCGTACTTGGGAGATGGTCGCTGCTTGGAGCGCCACTGGAGCGATCAATGACTCCTTTGGTGAGTTGATCAACATCTCATTGTACGCCGCAGACAAGCGTACAGTCATCACTATCACGTGCCGTAAGTTCAACAAACCGGACTATCGTCCCCGTATAGTGATCGAAACACCGGGCTATGAACCACATGACCTGAACTCTGCATATGGTCCTCAGGCTTTGAAGATCTTCGACCGGTTTAAAGACTGGTTTTTGAAGAACTGCACGGCGTTTCGTTGCACGGCATTTGCAGAAGTGGATGACGACTCCGATGACGACGACCTCACCTACGAAACGCTATGCCTTTGCGGCACCGCTCGCCTCGACGAAGGCTTGACCGCAGGTATAGATCTCAACATCTGGTTGAAAGCAGGGGAAACTCCCCATTAATCGAAAGGAAGAAAGCGTTATGAACCAAAAGCAATTGTACGAACAAGCGCATCCGATGCCTTTTGACCGTATCGTCGATGAGCTGTCGGCTGCGGCCATCGAGGCACGCGCCTACTCGGGCGAGCTCTTGCCTCCGGGCCAGTGGCTGGATAAGTACAGAGCCGGTGTGCCGCAAAGCAGCTTGCGCGACCACCTGACCATGTTCTACCAGCGTATCGATGACGATACGTACGAGCTCATGGGTACGCTGCACACCGAACATCTGAAATTGTGCATGATGTTCGAGAAGGTCGTGGCCAAGCCCGGAGAAGCGGATTCCAGCCTGCAGCTGAACATGACCGGCGACTGGGTGATGGTCACGTATCACCGCCGGGGAGCTAGTCCCGTGCAATGGGCGCGCCTGCGCCGCCCTGAAGACTACGATGAGTATACCATCGAGTCGTTCCGTTAATCCATCTCTCCAAGGAGAATAAGAAATGTCTGAAGTGGAGGAGCTCAAGCTCATCTTAAAGCTGATCATCGGGTCAGTAGCAATCGTCATGGCGCTGCTGGTGAGTGTGGGCCTCTCCATTTCAGCAGGCTATGACTACAGGCGCCGGACCAAGGACTGGAATGCAGACTCGGTGAAGTTTGTGGTGGATCATCACCTGAAGTTCTACCTGAAGGTCATCTTCTTTGCGATGGTGCCGTGTCTTATATTGATAGGAGTTGTTCTGTGAGAGACTTCAACACTCACCACGTCAGGTATTGGCACGGATTGCACAGAGCGCGGGCTGCTGCTTGTCTGGATGTCAAGGACAAGGACCTGATCAAGGACTTTGTCACCCAGAACGGCTACTTACCGGATATGGAGCAGGTGGAAGCTGTGCGCCAAGCATTGGTGGGGATCATCAAAGACCCGGATACCGAGACCAACATCACGGTGGTCAAAGACGGCCTCCAAACTGGGCTGCCATTTTCCGAGATCTTGTTCAGTAACGACTACCTGGATATCTCGATCGTGGAGATGAGCCGATACCGGGTCGCATACTGTCACCAGTTGCCGTATCTGACGAAAGTACCGTCCAAGGACTTCTTCAGAAACGGACTGAGGACTCAGACCGCGACACCAACAGCAATGGAGTCGATTACCAGCGCCTGTATCACGATCATGAGCCATCTCAACAGCAAGTGGCTGTTCACCACACCGGAGTTTCCCGTTGAGTACCATGGTACCCAGCGAGCAGTCATCAAAGGCGTCAACCGAGGCAACCACCGAAAGGATCTGTGCATCTTGGTGACTTGTCTTAATCTATAAGAAAGGTATCCAAATATGAAAGTTCTCGAAGAGCTGGCCATGCTCTACATCGTGATCGGCCATGGACTGCTGGGGTATGAGAGTCTGTCGGAGTACCGACTCTTCATCTCTATCGGGATCCCGGTATCGGCTGCGTGCTTCGGTCTGGTGGCCTTTTACTTCATGCCCGGCAAGTACGAAGCCGTCAGCATGAGCGTGAGGCTCAAGAAGATCGCCCTGAGCCTGGCGGTGGTGCTGGTGTCAGCCGTCTCAGCCCCGGTGCTGGGCGCTCTGCTGACTGCGCTGGTGTTCAAGGTCTGTGCGCTGATGTCGAGCTCTCTGGTCTTCATCTACGGCGGTATCACCCGGCTGCTGTCATGACTGAATACCCGCCAGACTGCACGCTCAGGGTAAAGCCCCATGACTCATTTGAGTCGGTCCTGAAGTACCGGGACGGCTACCGGGTGCTACTGCCTGTCTCGTTGATCTCCCAGTTCTGGGGGATCTTGAAGAACAGGTACGGCTTCAACCACGAGAGTGCCACCATCAACTATTCATGCACGTCTAGCAACCATCCCGCTCGCCAACGGTGCTTTGAACACATCTTGTTTACAAGCCCCCACTTCTCGGCGTCGATCACTGGCAACAGCCAGATCGATCGCACAGAAATGTTCAAGGAGATGCGTTCGTACGAGCAAGCCACAGGCGTCAATTGGCAAAACCGGATAAGGGAGATGGCAGCCAGGCGACTGGAGGAACACGGCTATACCGACAGGGCTATCGGTGTACTGGAGACCATCCTCGCTCAGATGCGTATGGTCGACGCCATCGTCGCTATAGGCGCAGACGCCAACGGCTTTGGCAGATCGTACCGAAATTCCTTTGCTGTGAGGCTGATGCTCAACGACGGCCGAAATATCGGCATAGGCGTAAACTTTTGCAGCTTCCACGGCGATTATCAAAGAAAGCACTAACTATGAAAAAGCGTCCACTGATCTTGTTCTCTGGAGGATTGGACTCCTCGCACTTGCTGTGGAACAATCCAACAGCCGACACCTTGTCAATCGAGCTGGTCAGCAGCTACGATAAGGTCAAGTGGGAGAAAGCCGCTAGAGAGCGGGTGATCGGATACATCAAGCATGTCAACAAGGAGCGAGACCCTGACTTTTGGCCAGGCAGGAACTTCACCACTGAGTACTCTATCACAGCCAACACAAACCCCAACCATCTCAACCAGATGGCGGTGTGGTTTAACAAGATGTTCGAGTATGCGGATCCCTCCATGCATTCCAGCGTGATGATCGGCTACACGGGCGGCGACTGCGCTATCCCCGATATGGCGTATCTGACCACTGCCTGGGACAGTCTGTGGAAGGCGTCCCGTATCCGAACTTACAAGGACATGCCGCCCTTGGAGTTTCCGCTTGCTCAGTGGAGCAAGGCTGAGCAAGTCAGGCACCTGCCCGATGAGCTCATCTCCAGAACCTGGAGCTGCGAGGCGCCGTTTAACCAAAACGGCATCGAGTGCGGTGTGTGCTTGCCTTGCAGAACCAAGTTCGCTGCACTGCTGCTGGGCAACAAGACACATGTGGCATCGTGGCCTTTGACGTATGCGTTCACCCGGGAGCACATCTCGCGTGATCTGCTGCGCGACATGCTCTATGCTCGCCGCACCATCGACGGCCGAGACACCATCTATGAGCACGAGATCCCGGAGTCGGAACCCAATCCCGGAGATATTCAAGAATCCGACGGTCAACTGGAACTGTTTTAACTCAAATAGAAAGCGCTCATCATGGAAGAACTCTCCCTGTCTATTGTCATGAAGATCGCCGACATCTACGGCATCTACTTGTCCAGTCTCGCTATCAAGGCTTGGATGCCTGTGCCTATCGCCGCCAGCTTTGCTCTGTCGGCCGCGTTCTTCATAAACTCCTGGTTTATCCTGGACTACAAGACTGTCAAGGGCTTTGCCATCGGCGTCTCGTCTTCGGTGGCGTTCACTGTAGTGTCCCCGTGCCTGGGAGTGCTGCTCACGGCGATCGCTATGCCGATCATCATGCTGTTTCCGGACTTGCTGACTTGGATGTTACGGGTGATTGACGGAGTGCTGTAGTTAAAAGCCCCGTATCCCCATATCCCGTGAGCAACCCACAACTGGAGTGACATGAAAGCTTTCTACATGAGCTGGTTCACCTGTTCCTATTTGCATAGATCAATGCAAAGGAGCAATTGTGAGCCGTACCGTCAAAAACAAGAACCTGCGTAGCTTTCGCAACATCTCTGAGGCCGATATCCGCTTCGATTCCTGGGACTACCAGTGGGTCGACGGCGGAGACGGCTTCCTATACCTTTGCAAGGTCCCTAAATACTCACCGGCAGAACTGTACAAAGTCCGCCGGCAATACCAGGGGCTGCGCACATGGCACTACATCCTGAATACCGTGCCCAAGAAAGGCCGGAACATCCAGGAGCGCGAGTACAGAGCCGCTATGAAGCGAGAGATTGTAAGGTTCAAACAAGGCAAGGTAGAGGATGTGATCCCGCCTTTCCACCACAAGAACCCGCACTACTGCTGGACCTGAAAGGAGAGCATCATGCTCAAACCCAACTACGCGCTGTGGAAGCACATCCGACAGATGAGGGCCACCGGTCCGCCTGTCGGAGTGGAGAAACAGCATGGAACAGTTCAATCGGGGCGCCCGTCTTCAGCGGGTCAAGGAACTCAAGAAAAACCGTAAGCATTACTGGGGCGGCTGGGCGGCAGATCCTAAACAACAGGGTCGTGTCTCTCAGTATCCCGCTATTTGCTCGTGTGCCAAGTGCTGCAATAGCGGCTCTAGGCTTAACGGTAATTCCAAGTTTGCCCATAAACCTCAGGACCGTGCGTTCTGGGAATTGAATCCCATCGAGTGACATACTCCCTCCACTCCCGGTCGCCCGGGAGTGGAGGGTAGTGTGCTTTATTTTTTACCCTATTTAGACAGTGATGTCCAGGCTGAGCAAATAGCCCTTCAGAGCGTACTCGAATGCAGTGTTCGTCGAGGCGCCAATACACAGCGTCGAGTCGTTTGACGAAAAACCGGGCCCCTGATATGACGAAAAGGTCACACCGTTGGCCGTCAAGTAGTATGTATCGTTCTTCTTCTCCAGTACGATTTCAATCACTGAGTTCAGTGGAGTGGTCCCGGAGCCGGAGTCCAGATTCATTTGTCGCCCAGCACTACCAGCGGTCACCCATGCCCACTTTGGTGAAGACGTCCAGGTATATAGCTGAATGCCATATTTACCTGCAAGTTCACGACCGGTATAAAACGGAACAGATGCAGCGGTCTCTGTCACGAACCTTATCGTCAGCTTGAAGCCTGGACGAGGCAACAGATTCAGAAACCCACTAGCGTTTGTTTCCTGAAAGATGACATTACCGGTAAAACGATAGCATTTGCCGTAAGTAGGATGGTTGACAACGCCGTCAGTGTTGTCAGAGTTTCGAGTAATCCGCTGCAGCCGAGTCGGGATCTGGGACAGCAGCGGAAGCTCTTGTGAGCCAACGATAGAATCCTGGAAGTTTATGCTAAAGAACGGAGCTGGTTCTTGAGATTTCGCAGATAGAAATAGTTCGAGCATTATTTTCTCAGTGCAGTTGTCGTATGGTTGGCTCCAAATCGCATACTTGTCAGAGGAGCAGAATAGTTAGCAGCTGCTTGCGCGGACACGCACTGGCTTCCGGCCCGAATAACGGTATCATAAGCGCCCCCGAAGCGATATGCGCGAATGTTTCCACTAAAGTCACCCCGAAGGCCTTCGACCCAGATCTGCGGATCAGCTGCAACATCAACGATCGGCTCACCGCCCCAGATCCAATAAGCGCCAGTCATCTGGACTCCGCCCCAGCGACTCGTGAACTTCGGTATAAAACCAGTATTGGCCCCGGCGGCGGCAGCACTTCCGCTGGCGATGTTCTCGGTAACACCAAACGCGGCTATGCAGAACTCTCGGTAAGAGAGCATGCGCTTGCCGGCAGCTGCGCCGATTTCATTGGCCGCAAACCAGCTCAGTTCTTGGTATTGTGGGAATCCGTTGCTGAACATGGGGGACGCCGTGGGGATGTTATCCTCGGTAGTGATTGGATCGCCAAAGCTGCTGGTGCCATTGAACTCCGGGGTCAGGTTGGTCAGGTAGAGGTCGAACCAAAACAAGCCGTCACCATCCATGTTCTTGACGCAAGTCATGCCACGAGGAGAGCAAGTAGGCCGGTAGTTCAGGTCCCAGATACTGAATTCGTTGATGCCGATGATGCGATCCAGGTCTTCGGGTGTCCAGACCATGCCGCCATCGGATTTGGCGATGGTATTGAATTCGCCACCGGGCACATCCGTGTCGTAAGGAATGCAGCTGTAGTGGAAACCACCGATCATGACGCGACCTTCATCGGCACCGGTGCCCTCGGCGGGCAGGCGGCCAGCCACGGCAGAGTATGCATTCATGGAAGCATCGATAAAGACCTCATAGTCGCGGCCTTCTTCATATGCGTCCGTTTGGGTGATCTCTAGATCAGCGGCAACGGTGAACAGACCCTTGGACGTACGGATAGCAGTACCCGCCTTGACATAAGCCACCGAAGCAAGAGTCTTCTTGATGCAGGGTCCCGACATAGTAGGCGGCTTGTACAGCTCGGTGAAGCCGGCGCCGGATTTGATGGTCGTGACCTGGTTTTGCAGCTTCTCAATACTCAGCGCAATCGAGTCGCCGCTTTGGCAGGGTGTGCCGTTGGTCTTGTCCAGATAAGGCACCGGCACAGCCAGTACTTCTGCATTGGTCAGCTTGGAGGCCGCGATTTGGTCACGTAACTTGAAGACCGCCATTTGCAGCAGATCGGTGGGTTCGATCGGGGTGCTTGGGATGATTTCAGGCTCAGGTCCCACATACTGAGAGATGTTCATCCGGCGAGGGGTGGCGGGGTCAGTACCCATGATCACCAGCTCGTACTCTTCCTCGCCGACACTGATGATGTATGCCATGTTGGGAGCCAGCACAGCGGGAATTGCGGAGAGTCGAGAAAAAGACACGTTAGACATTTCTACTCCTTATCGAATAAGACTTTAGTAGCCTCAAACGATGTTCGTCAATACCATCTGCATTTTCCCCCGGTAGCGGGCACCTTTCGAAGATCCTTTGGTGCGACGAATTTAACTTGGAGGTGTTATGACAAGTTTGAAAGTGGCTAAGGTTTCGGCTCTCCCAGCGACACTCGAGCCAAATATGATGTATTTACGTCAGTCCCTTACGGATCAGGAGGATCTGACGATCTACTGCACGGATCAGACCGGTACAATCCTGACCGGAATTGTTAACAAGGAAAAGATCACCGAGATGCTCAGTGTGGCGGTCATGAAGGCGGATCTGCCCGAAAAGACAGCTGCAATGGATCTCCGTGTAGGCATTGACCAAAGTGGTCGCCTGTGGGCCGAAAGTCCGCCAGTCACTAGCTGGGTCCAGACTGACTACCTCCCGAATGTCGGAGATGTGGCCACAGTTCGGCTAGGTGAGCAGATCGTCTTGATGCTCAGAAAGACAAGCAGCTCAGGAAACGAGACCTATCGTTCCGAGATTACGGCGTTCAGTCAGGACCGGTTGATTTCATACCGTCGAGACTCTGTTTACGATAATTCCTCGACCGAAGGATCGAATGCAAACGAATTCCTTCTTCAACACGGAGTCATCACTACGTAGATGGCACCGTCTACGGAAGCATGCGGGATTTTGCTCGTGTGGTTTTCGTTGATCTGGTCACGATGGAATCCTGGATCGTTCAAAAGTTTCACTTCGGAAAAGGGTACTTTCGTGCTGTGGTCGAACACCATCGAGATCCAAATGTTCCCAGAGATACAGTTCCAATGCCTGTTCTTGTCTGATAAATAAAGACCTAGTCTACTGACCTTGTGGTCAGTAGACTATACCCCTTTTTTGTCTAAGGAGAACACCATGAACATGGACGCTATCAAGCAACGCATCAACGACAAGATCCTCGCCCTGATGGCGGATGTGATCACCGAAGAAGAACTCAACGCGATGGTCATCGCTGCCGTCGACAAGTTCTTCGGCCGCACCAGTAATGGCGATGAATTTGATGTGAATATACGCGAAGACCGCATGGTACGTGGCGCCAAGGTGGCCTTCAAGGTGTCACCATTCGAGCTGATGGTCTGGGAACTTGTCCACCCCATCGCTTATGCGGCCATCAAGCAAGTCTTCGAGAACGGCAAGAACGCTCTCCAGACCCATGCCCAAGAAATCATCGACGCCAAGATCGACTCCGAGCGCCCCAAGATCCTGGCTCTGGCGACCGATCTGCAGCAGCTCCAGTGCCTGGGCGCCATCGGCAACGCTATGCAGCTCATCTCTATGCACTCGATGACTGCGGTCAATGCCATGGCCCGCGGCGACACCAGCGCGGCCATCCACAGCATGGCATCGATCTCCGCTCCCCCGAACCGTCAGTACTAACTCCTCCTATAGAGTGGGTATCAGGTCTAGCGTGATCTGATCCATTCTTAGGAGGATAGTGATGTCTTTTGATAAATACTTCAATGAAGCTGCCGTGCCGCAGGAGCTTCGAGAGCAGGCTACTGCGTCCCTGAACAAGGGCAAGGTGCAAGCTCGCAAAGCCACGCCCTATAAGGCTACGGCTTGGTTGGTGATGTTCATCGCCCTGTTCATGTGCTGGTGGCCTCGCAAGGTCAACGGTAAGTGGCGACTGGTGCCCCTGGTTAAGTGGGAGGATGACAAACTCCCCGACTGGCTATGGAAGTGGGATAACAACATTTCCATGAACGGAGATGCGTATGGGATGATTCTAGCTGATGGAACCCACACGTACAAGTACGTCCGAGATCAGGTCGACGAGTTTGGCGGAACGCTGAAGGCAATTTCGTACACAGACCCTGCTTACAAAGGTACTGCGTACTATGCCAAGAAGTTCCATCCTCGTAGTCGGATTGCTCGGTATGTCTGGCTGGGTTGGAGGAACAAGGCTTCTGCGTATTCAATGTACTTGGGTGAGCATATCAACCTGCACGAAGAGGTTGAAAAGTTTGGAATAACTCCGACCAAGGGCTTTCGAACTACTCAATTCCTAAAGTCGGGAAATGTTTGGCAGATGCGCACTCAAAAACCTGTCTTTAAAGGCAAGTTTGACTTCGGCCGCAACATCGGCTTCAAGATCAACAACGTGAGCGCCACACACCCCAAGGCGTCAGCCACCTCCGGCTATACCCTGCGCCGGATAAAAGCTGATGAAAAGGGTAAGACGGACTACGATCAATAGTAATCATAGAACCACTATCTTCGCCGCGTATGCGGCGGAGATAGTGGACTATGTTGCGTTACGCTGGACCGACGTATTCATAGTAGAGGAACATCAGATTGACGCCTCCTGAGTTTACTTGATTGGACATCGTCGACACCGCCGGAGTGATGTAGTTAACTGTCCACATACAGTTCGTATCGCCCTGTACGGTCGAACCAACCAGATATCGGCCGGCGAAGTTTGGGAATCCAAAGTTTGCCTGAACCGCTTTTGTCGAAGGGACACTATTGGCGATAGAATCACCTAGCGACAAAAACATAGCGTCCGACATTACCCGGATCCGCCACTTATATCCCCCAACAGTAACGATTGCTTCCTCCGGATTTGTCTCCAGGAACTTGTAGAACGTCTGAAGACGCTGACCGACCCAAGAACCTACCAAATTACCATTGGCAAAAGATGCTTGAGAATTTTTAGCGATTCGGATAATGCGTCCACCATGCAGAACTGTAAAGAACTGCATGTCTCGACTTGTATTACCTGTACCAGGAGATACATCTGACAGACCAGCCGCAGTGATCATTGAGGCCATCTTGGCATCAGTCAGTTGGGCCTGCGTCGGCAAGGAGATGCCGCTATTTTCCTTCAGAGTCCCAAGCTGCGCTGTTCCCGAAGTTACTAGGGTCCCCATCACCTTTAGATTGTCAATCATAGCGTCGGTAAACGGACCCCAATCATCACGCCATGGTACTGAGAACTGGATACTGGCTGTCTGAACTGTGTCTTTGACAAAAACTACAGTATAGTGCCGGACTCCATAGGTACCGGTCACAAAAGAATCCTCGATCTCATCACCGATCAGGCCGGAGAAGATTTGGGTCCCTGGGAAAACCTGAGGATTATCCGAGGCATAGACCATGGCCGAGTCATACAGACCAGGATCACTGACCATGTTCGAAAGTGAAATAACGGGTTTCATTTCAGTCCCTTGTACTCTACGACTGCAAAAGCGCAACCATTGTTTACTGTAAGCGCCGCCGTAGTGGCGCCCATATTCGGGGTCGCTAAATTAAGACTTGGAAAGGCGACTACAGAAGTCTTTGCTGAGCTGCTATAGTCAGATGTGATCAATGGGTATGACGCATTGGACGGCGCAGCGTGTCTGGCGAGACTGAAAGGAGTCACCGTCGTTGCACTCAGTGTCGAGAGCATCATGCGTGAAAAATCCATTGTCTCGGAAATGCCGAAGGGATAGTTATTCGCCGCAGACATATTGTATTTCGTCAAGTCCAGCTCAGCATTCGCATAGTCGAACATTTTGGAAATACGAAGGGCAAAGTTGCGGCCCTCGATTGTAATGTTGTTACCTGTATCAGTGGATCCCGAATATGCGGGGATTACTCCATTACTCCACAAGCCTCTTTGTTGAAGAGTAGCGACCGTGGCGGCGACCTGATAAAGATAGGCGACGTACATGATTCGACCTTTTCGGATAATCTTGTACCAAACACCCGTGCTACCAGTATTCCCGCTAGTCCACATATTAGCGGAGATACCAAGAACATAGTCAGGAACCTCTCCGAAGAACCCGAGGTTCAGATCTCCCCAGGCAATAGTCTGCGGACCTGGCCCAGTGTCTGGGCGTAATTCGGCCTTAATACTTTTAGAATAGCTGACGTCGGAGCCACGGAACGAAGCAACTACGTAGTAACGCTCGGTATCGAACGACGGCCGTGTGTCGAGGTAATAAGTGGCGTCGCCAGCAACTGTGGCCAGCACTGACGTCGAGCTTGGGTCAGTGATGGGTGAATCCGAAGACAGGATGTCGTTACGATCTGCGTCTTCGGCGCCAGCCCATTTAAGGATAAAAGTCATTTTCTCTCCTGAACTCGGAGGTCTCCCTCCGAGAATGTTTACTTGAATACGATCGAACTAATCGCATTAACCGGTTCTTGCACGGCCGCGATCGCTCGCGGGTAGTGTCGAATAAACCTCGGGTGGCTAACAAAATCCACTGTTTCCTGGATTGCTCGGGCAGCTGGAGCCTGAGGTGTTGGGCAGTAAGTTGATATTGCAGATTCAGCCAGGCCTGCGCTGTGAATATACAGCGGGTCGACTAGGCTGTCGCTCTGTGTGTTGAGAACATAAGCGTCATCAGTGCTTGTGCTATCGGTCACTACTGGAGACGGGTCAATTGCATACTTCGCCAACTCCGTACTGTTGATGTACTCCAGTACCGGCCACCACCGGAAGACTGTCGCTGGAGAAATGGCGTTGATCCCTCGAAGGGAGGCACCATTCAGAGACGACGACGACATCTGGAAATTCCCAGTCGCCGCTTGCTGCATCACGAAGAACGAAGTATTAGGATTTGCGCCAACATTACCCGGAAACAGTACCTCGGCTGGGTTACGTTTATATCCGTACGAAGACTCGATCAGTGGGTCATACATTTGACCCAGTAGGTCAAACAACTCTCCCGTAGTCATCGCGTTAATATTGCTCGCTGTAGCGGAAGTATCCGATACCGAGAACAAACGAACGATCAAAGCTTTAGAGTTCGACGTGATGATCCTTGGCGATTTCCACATGGGTTTGCCATTGACTGTGGTCGCGGGAACTTTTGCCGTCCCGTAGTCAGTTGCGTTGAACGATACCTGCATATCGGCAATGGCATTTGCGCTCAACCCTGGAAACTGAAACAACGGGACGTAGACCGAACGGCTCTTTCTACGAAACTTCAACCAGACTCGACTACCCCATTCTGGCATAGTGTACGGGGAGTACGCTGATGCTAGCTGGAGAAGTTGTGGTTCGACCATCAACTCACTCTCTTGCACCTCCCCCATGAAACCAAGTTCATTTGTACCTACTGTCAGATACTCTGTACCTGGACCGGAGTCTGGAACAAACTCTCTGCGACCTTTGGATCGCATCAAAAGTTCAAACATGCCTAACTCCTTATTGGGGTTCCAGCACAATCCCCGCAATCATGGAGTTGCCGTTTGGAGCTGTGCTAGAGTAGTAGAAGTTGCTGGCTGCTGAATCATAAACTGCGAATACCGCAGCTCCTGAATCGTTAAGCATCCAGCTATTGCCTGGTGTGCGGGTCGATACCTGATTATAGAACCTCAGCTCTTCCGCCATTCCGCCAAAGCACAACTGGTAGGAGATGAATTCTTCCTTCGTCATCGCCCGTGCTTTAAAATCAAAGACATCGGTCGAGATGGTCTTAGTCGTATCAATCAGATTGGTTTTGAAGTTTCCGATTGCTGTAGCCGACGGCCCAGTCATGTAGAAATTAGGCTCCTCGTTAAAGAACAGGACATTTCCTTTGAATGCAATCTTACTGATCTTTGGTGGAAAACCGGGGACTGCAAAGTTATCTGTCCGAGATGCCAGAGTTATGCCCGCAGAAGCCACGTACCGCTCGCTTATGGTGCGCCATATACCGACCAGAGATCCATAAGCTTCGGTATCCAGCCTTTCCATCAATCCGTCGGAGAAATTACCGGCGATGACCTGCTGAGACCCGGGACCACACTTGGCCACCACGGCTCGTCCGATCTTAGGCACCGAGTAAATCGGCCCAAGCTGACTGTTAGCCACAAGACCGTACCAGTAAATAGTATCGTTCTCAGCAGTTTGATCCAGCATCTGTACGGACGAACCATTCAACTGGATCGGTAACTCATTTTCAACGGAATAAAGCGTCTGAGGATTTGTCGATCGATAGCCTTTGAAGCTATCGATGGTTGCCGATGGGTCATTTTCCCAAGTAACGAGAATAGACATAATTTATTCCTCTACAAGTTCAAGAATAGGCCAGTATTGAGGGCAATTTGGATACATACTGCTATTTACGACCGCGTTTGTCGAATAGATGCTGTATTCACCATTGGTCGAGTAAGTTACTCCAGACGCATCCCAAGATGTGTATGGGAGTATGTTGTTAGTCGTCTGCGGCGTAACAAACTGGGCCAATGAAGTACTATCAGCAAGCGTCTCCGCAGTGAGCATCCTTGCGCGAAAAGCAGTCAGCGGCCGAACTATAGACCCAACCTGATTGGGAAAAGCCATGCCACGGTACATTGGCAGTATCAGCTGAGCAAACTCAGTAGAATTCTTATCCCCTTTGTCACCCAGTTTAGTTCCGTCCCAATCATCTGCGAAACCACGGGCTGTCCGAATGTTGAACGTCCACCCACCGGTCGATACTACTCGGCTCTTGCGAAACGGCGCGTACTCTGGAGCGGACGTATCAAAGTTCCACGGGATTCCAGAGGCGATTCCCTTGTTCGCCATGACCCATACAGCGGATACATGGTAACCAGTTCGCCCATAGACGGGGCGGTCTGGTACAAAGTAGATTTTATTCTTACGGCAGAATTTATACCATATTGCGTTTGCGGACCAGTCGTTAAGAGCGCCAAGATCAGATGAACTAGCGGCCAACGCTGTCTTCAAATCAGTGATCGGATCAGGAAGATCATAATTGTTGACTTTACCCAACAGCCCGTATCGAACATCCCCTCGAAGAAAGTCCATCGACCCTGGCCCGCGTTTGCGGAGGTCTAACTGAGTCGATGGCGCGGTCTTTACGGAATTGTACGCCGTCTTTGCTTCGATCAAGTAGGTGTACTCCATGCCTACATTGGTTGTTGTGTCAGTGTAGGTGTTGACATTTCCAGCCAGAGTAACTATCGGTACCCCGGGGGAGTTGACATTGATTGTCTTTCCTTGGTTGCGATAGATAAGTATTTGCGCATCAGCAGTGTTTCCGCCGCGCCACTTCAAAATGATTGCCATATTGGTTCTCCTTATGGGAAAGTCGGGTAGTACCCAAAAGATCATTGAAAGGCCGGTATCTAGAAAATAACAACGTAGACGAGGCATAAGGTGCGAGCGCAGGCAGCGCTTGTTCCATTCCCCCCCCCCTTTTTTTTTTTTGGAGTCTATATGAACGAAACCGTCAACCTCCTGCCCGTCATCACCAACAGCAATAGCCATCTGTTCATCGAGCAGCTGGCCAGCAACACCGACACTGAGGGCGTGCGCACAGCGCCTCTGGTGATTGGCAAGCCTTTGGACCTGATCGCTCTGACCACTCCTGGCTGGACGGTACGAGCAGTTAACCAGTATGAAGGCTTCGAAGCCCTGGGTCAGCAGCTGTCCATCAAATCTCTGGTGGTGCAGGCTGGCGAGAATTTCTACGAGCACGGCCTGAACTACCCCATCGAGCTGCACGCCAGCGGCGAAGGCAATCCTGTCGAACGTGTGTTCGGTGGCTCCGTCTCCATCACCCTTCCTGATGGCTCCGATCTGTGGCTGCGTGTGGCTGCACGGGCGAACCTGGAAACTGGCGAAGCCCAAGTGGACATCGTCACCGATGAAGCGGCCACGTTCCGTTCGCCGGCCAACCGTGACTATCGCTTCGGCGACCTCACTACCTGGGCCCCCGTAGGCTTCACCATTGCCGGCACCATCGTGAAGCCAGACTGAGTAGTCATGCAGATCTACCCTATTATCACCAAAGAGACAGAGCATCTGTTTTTGTCGCCGGATCTGTACGAGCCCTTGATCGTAAACCAGGACATGGTGAGCAACAACGCCACGGCGCCTATCGAGGCAGGTCGCTCCATGAACCTGCTCAAGATGTCGCTAGACGATGCGCTACTGAGCAACCGGGCTCAGGTCAGCCGTGTGATCTCGGTCGCTGATGTGGTGCTGCGTGTCGGCAAAGACACGCTGAGTTTTAATGTGCAGGGTCAGCCCGGCGCTGAGTTCACGGCGGAAACCGTCGACGATGCGGTGCTCAACGTGAACATGCCTCTGGTGCTGTCGGTGCGAGAAGGCACCATCTGCACCAACGAGCAGCCTCTGCGCACGCTCATCATTCCCAAGGACGGCGCTGTGGTGATCCTGGGCCAGCTCACTGGTTCCGTGAATCTGGAGTCGGGCATCGCTCAATTCCAGATCCAGCTGACAGGCACCCGGGTGCTGCAAGGCGGCAAGCGCATCGAGTGCGCTGTCACCGAGCGCGATGTGCTCCAGTCCAAGGATCACTACCTGACGCTGATCATGCATACGCTCCATCCCTGAACCATCTGCCCCTCTACTCCCGGACGCAAGTCCAGGAGTAGGGGAGGTCTGTTTGTAGATCTTCACGGTCACTTACACTTTACCTGAGGCATCCTGCTTCATTATCTTGTCAACTCAATAGGAAAGCTCAAATGCTCATCGATTTCACCATCTGCACCCATCATGGAAAAGGTGCGTCCGAGCAAGAGACGCACTCGGTGCATCAAAACGCCACACTGGCAGAGGCTTTGAACGAGCTGGGCACCGTCTTCTCGACAGTGGCGGACAAGTTCGACAACGAGTTCACCACCAGCGTGGACGTGCAAGTGTCGATCACAGTCGACGGCGACAATCATGAAAGCGAGAACATCCGTATCACGGACCGCAATCGCGACAATGCCATCGAAGCTACCCGCGCACTCCTGGTGCGCGTGTGGGAGAAGTTCAGCAAGACCCACCTCGAAAAGGCTCAGTAATGCAGTTCAACCTTTTGGCACGAGTCACCAACCAAGGTGGTGATTCCCGTCAGGCTCACTCCTCCATCGTCTTGCATGGCCCGAAGTCCGTCAACGAGATCGTGCAAAACATCTACGTGACAGCTCAACTCATCGACAAGGAGCGACGTGACCCGTCAAGCCGTTCCATTGAGCTGTTTGCCTCCTATGGCGTCAACGGCAACGTGGCCAATGATCGCCGCACTGTGGGCTCGCAAGCTGACACCAACACGTTCATGAACGTGGTCGGCTCCATGGTTCGCACAGTGTGGGATCACTGGAATGCCGGTAACAGCGTGAAGTTCAACAACTTTCAAGCGGTGGAGCTCAATGACTCCGGCGCCTTCCATGCGGACATCCAGCTCATCATGGATGTCCAAAAGGGCTACTACACCCTGGACGAGGCCAACCTGCGCGCTCGTCATCACGTCTTCATCGAAACCATCTCGAAATAAGGAACTCATCATGGACTGCATCATCATGCACTGGAGCGTCAAGGAAGGTGTGACTCCTGACCCCATCGTCGGTATCCGATCGATCGGCTGCCCGTCCCTGTCCAGTCTGCGCAAGGAAGCGCTCCCTTACCTGCACCGTCTGGCCGATGCCACTGATGCCACCTTGTGCATGGGTATCAAGACCATCTTCTCCGGGCAGATGGGCACTTGCGTGCGCGAGGCGTTCATGGTGCCGGAGCTGCTGCCTATTCAAAACTTGGCGACAGTCTCGCATCAGCTGAACTTGACATGGGAAGAAGCCTGGGGCCTGAACAAGATTCCAGCAAACCACCGTGTCAAGCTCGAAGAATCCCTGTATCTGGTCGCCCGTGACACATTTTGGCGCCAGTTGCGGGAGACTCCCAACAGCATCGCGATGGGGACTCAGTCGTTCTCCCGCCTTCCCAATGAAAGCGACAAGGAGTTCTGGGCCCGCATCATCGGCATCTGCACCGCTCACCGGCAATGTCTCATGGCGCCCAACGCCCTGAACGAGCTGCAAGCGGGTATCCTGACTCCGGAGGAAGCCACCTTCCAGTATCCGGGGTTTTACTTTGAGAAAGTCTGACATCATGACACAGAAATTCGAGACCACCAAGCGTATCGCCGAAGCCATCGAACAAGCCTTCACGCTGACGTGCGAAGAAGGCGGCGACGGCGTCGTCATGGCCCAGCGCATGTTCGAAGAACTGGACTCGGCCTGGACGGTGGACGCCTCGTGCGCTCACAGCCTGATCACCACCACGGAAGACGGCCGCCAACACGTAGCCATGGCCAACCCGCCCGGTGAGCGCAACGGCTTCGTTGTCGTGCAGATCAACGAGATCCACACCCGCAGCCCCGATGGCTATGGCCCCGATCAGCTGATCAGCTCTACCATCCGCACGCGCGAGGCCACTGATGCGGAAGTCGACTACATCGAAGAGGGCATCAAACGCGGCAACCAGGACGTGACCAACCAGCGCAACGCCCTGTTCCGCTGATCCACGCATAACAGCAACCCCTTTTCTCTGGAAATCATCTCAATGCAAGAAGCAACTATCGATTTGTCTGCAGTCAAGTCCGGCATCACAGCCGATGAAGTCTACGAACGCCTGCGCGCCGGTATCCGCGGCGCCTTCACCATGCTGGTGGAAAACAACCGCCCCCTGGTGATGGAACCCCAGATGCTGGCCAGCTACGATGACCTGCTGGACGCGCTGGTGGATCTGGGCGCTGACCGGCAGTACTACGAGTGCCAGCAATGCCGCTCGTTCTGGAACTACTACAGCCGCGTCTATGGCGTCAATCCCGACTCCACGCTGACCAGCCCCGTGTACATGGTGCTGCAAAGCCTGTACGCCGAACACGGCGTGATGGTTCCTCTGCGCCATGAACCCAAGAAGACCATGAGCCGCGCCACCGTGCCGCTGCACAAGCTCAAGTACACGTTCACCACCTCGGAAGCCGGTGGCTTCACCCACTTCCACGGATGCGACCAGCAAGCCGCCAAGACCTGGACCGAAGCGCGCAAGCCCTTCGTGGACAAGAAGTTCATCGAAGCGTTCATCATCCGCATGCGTGGCGGCGTGCACTACACGGCGACCAACATCGCCATGCTGCATGCCGAACTCAAGGACAAGGTGCGTCTGCCCAAAGCCATCGGGCTGCTGACGCCCTACGCCGATCTGCTCAAGACCATCGCGGACATCAAGCCCACCAGCTTGACCACGTTCTTGCAGATCATGCTGATGGAAGAAGCCAACAGCTGGATCTACCACCTCGATGGCTCCACTGCCGGCATGGTGCTCGACGAGCTGCGCACAGCGGGCGCCAACGATCTGACACCCCAGTGGATCGACCGCCTGCTGGGCAAAGTCAATGCGGCGCTGGATGGCGACCAGTACAAAAAGCGCACAGCCCCCACTTCGGTGTCGGCCGTGCAGCAAGCTACTGCATTCCTCAAGGACGGTGGCTGGGAGAAGGTGATCGAGCGCCGCTATGTGGGCATCGACGAAGTCGAGGGTGTGTGGGCCAAGTCCGATGTGGCCGTGGCCGAGCAAGTGGTCGAGCAAGTCGACACGCGCAGCGCGCTGGAGAAGGCGGCGGACGAGTTCGTCAACAAGAACTCCAAGCAAGATCAGTCGAGCTCCCTGGCTGCGGCCATCAGCGCCCGTCGTGAAAACACCCGTTCCATCCAGAGCGTGTCGCTGGCGGCGCTGATCAACATCCTGTCCAAGGACGACTCCATCGCCCAGCTCAAGCTCAACATCAACCATCCGTCCGGCCACATCTATTCACTGGTCACCGATGCCATCGACGACACCGTCGACTACTCGGGCCTGCTGAAGATCGAAAACCCGGCAACTCCCAACCTGCCGTGGTCCACCTACATTGTCTCCACCTCCCGCGTGACGGGGCAAGACGTGCGATCGGTGATCCGCGCGGAGATGGCTCGCGAAGCTAGCGAGACCAACCACCGCGCCACACTGCCGGAGATCCCCGTCTACTTCGATGTCAAGAAGGTAACGGCCATCTTGCGCAATGACGGCAAGAGCACGCCTGCCCTGATGGCGCTGCTGGAGGAAAACCGCTACCTGCGCACCATGTTCGGCAATGCTGGCACTCTGCTGCTGGGCTCCATGATCGAAAACCAGCACTATGGCTATAGCCGCGCCATTTGTCAGCTGTCGGAGAAGATCCCGATGGCCAACACAGAAGTGGCAAGTGCTGGTGGTCTGATCATCGACGTGGGCTCGCAGCTCGACGCCGTCTACAAGGACGGCCGTCGCGTGCAGTACACGATCACTGCTGTGGAGTGATCTTCATCTGAGTTGATGCCGGGAGCCCTTCGGGGCTTCCGGTGTCGTGCTTGTCTCCTTTTTTGTTTTCTCTAATAGAAAGCCTGCATCATGCCGCATATGACTGTTCGTTTCGGAGCCATTGTCCCTGTACCCGAGGGCGCCAATCCCGTAGAGGTGACTAACAAAGCCACCTTGGCTCTCCGCACCACCATCGTGGGGCACCTTAGAAGTCTGAACAATCCATTGACCATGCAGATAGGCCGCAGGTTCGATCCAAGTATTCCAGGCATCTACTTGTCCTTTCTGAGTCTGCAGCACTCCATTGATCGGGTGTCTATCAACGCGCTGGCCAAGTCCCTGGGGACGTCGGCCATGGTGGCGCATATGCCTGATCTCGATGACTACCTCGTGGCCAGAGGCTCTGATAAGAGTCAGCTGGCATACATATTGAAATCGCTATGATCAACGTCCAAGAAGATCCAGTCCACTTCCTCAAAGGGCTGGCCAACGCCGCATCCGTCAAAGGTGTGGTCCATTACACCAGCGCCCCGGACAACGAAGTGCTCGTACGCAAGGGAGGCTTTGCACTGTTCAGTGACTATGGCCCTCTCATCGAGTGCAATGAATACCCAGTGGAGCCGCCTACAGTGGTGTTCATCCGGGAAAATGAGCCCCACTCCTTGTATGGGATCGAAGTGCGTGAAGATGGCTCTATCCATCTGACGGTGCGCTCGTATGGTCTGATGGTATACCCGGCATCGTTTGATCAGTACGAGCAGATCTTCAACCAATGCAATTCCAAGAAACGCACCAAGATCGAACACATCGCAGCTTTCGAAGCCCCGATACTTTACAAGTAACTCCACTGGTCCAGCTTCGGCTGGACCAGTGAGTGCCCCTTTCTTTTTTGTTCTTGATTTCTGGAACTGATCCTATGGCATTCTCGTAGCCATCTCCTGAAGTTCGGGAGATCTTTATGGAGGGCTCAGTTTTCTTTCTGAGCCTGCCTGCTTCTCAAACTTTCGAGGAAGAACATGCAGATTTTCAAAGTCAATGCACTGCCGTCGACTCTCGTGGCCGATGCACTGTACATCGTCAAGTCCGGCACCACCAATGCCCGTATCTACGTCGCCAACCATGATGGCACAGGCAAGCTGGACATCACCTCCGATGTCTCCACTGCCTTCCCGCGCTATGACCTGAGCGTGGGCGCCACCACTGGCGCGATGGATCTGGCCGTCTCCCAGGTCTACACCATCGCCAACACCGCAGGCTCGGGTGTGCATCAGCTGTCGCTGACCAACGCTCCCACGGGCCGCGCTATGTGCGTGGTCGTGAAGGTCAACGGCAATGGTGGCTCCATCGCCTTCCCTTCTGGCGCCAAGGTGGCCGATGGCGTCGACACGGAACTGGGCACCACGAGCACGATCTTCGTGCTGCTGGTGATCGGCACCGACGTCACTGTCACTTCCAACCTGCGCATCAACAACTGATCCGCGGCTGACCCCCTCATCTCAAGGAGAATACCCTATGACGCAAGAAAGCGCAGCAGCTGACGTGATGGTGACCGCGGAAACCCGCCTGATCCATGTCCCCACTCAGGCTTATCCGGTCACGCTGGCCACGGTCAAACTGCCGGTGCTCGTCAGTTTCGGCAAGGAAGTACCCCTGTCGTACCTGAAGGAGCAAGGCGGCTATGACATCGTGCACCTGGCCGCCGCACCCATGGGTGATGTGGTCACCGAGACCCAGCCAGCCATGGACTCCGAAGGCCGCTGGACTCAGCAGTACCATGTACGCGACTTCGATGCCAACGAACTCAAGGATCGCCTGGACGCAGCCAAGGTCGTGGCCGATTCGGTGCGCCTGAACGAGCAAAACGAGATCCTGGCCAAGGGCGCCGAATTTGACTTCGGCGGCGAGCATGGTGTGCAACACGCGCAGATGCGCTCCATGGACCGCGTCAATGTCTCGGGTCTGGCCATCAAGGTGCTTCGCAACCCCGAACACACCGACGTGTTTTGCACCTTCGAAAACAAGGTCATCCCTGTGGACGCAGCTGCCATCACGGCGCTGAGCGACCGCGTGCTGGCCGCCTATACCCGCGTCATGGCCGAAAGCTGGACGCTGCGTGAGCTGATCGAGTCCGCCACCAAGGTCAGCGACATCCCCACTGCTGCCGACATCAAGGCGATCTTCACCGATGCTGTCAAGCTGAGCTAATCAGTGTGCATCATACCCCACCATCCCGGCCTTGCGGCCGGGATGGTGGGAGTATGTCGACTTATGTACCGTACAGGACTTCGTGATTGACAAAATCACCAATAAACCAATTGTCAGTGGTCCGGGCCAAAGACAGCGCCCTGTATGCGTCTGGTCGACCGCGTACTTGCGTCCACTTACGTGTAGCAGTCCAGTCGGGGTTGAAGTCATAGCGCAACAGGTAGCCAGTAGTAGCGCCTGAGACATACGCCGCGATCAACATGTACGACTTATCCGCCGACATCCTGATACCGCCGCCGAAATAGCGAATCTCTCCAACGTCAGAAGGAGGTAAGATGGTTGCTTTATGTTCGAAGACATCGATGCCGTCGAACACATAAACATAAATTCCACCCGTATAGTTGGACCCGCCGTTTGTCTGGGTAGGGGCGCCTACCAGGATAACGGTACCGTCATCAGACACCTCAACAGCTGACCCAAAGTTCGACCCCGCTACAACGTTTGGCATTGTCAGCCACCCCACCAAATGCCAATCCGGATATCCTCGGAAGACTCCGATTCGATTTTGAGACGGCACACCAACGACCATTGTAGAGAGATTGCGGCTGATCTGAATGATGTTCGCAGATCCAACTGTGCCAGACAGATCAATCCGATTGAACGCAGTCCAGGAGCTGCCTAGATAAGTGAACGTATGGATGCGGCCATTGTTGGAGTTCTCCCCCGGTGCCAAAACAGCCATGTACGTGCCATCGGGGCTCAGGGCTACAGAGTTACCGAAATAGCCGTTATTGACCGGCGACGGGGAAACGGTCCTGAATTTACTCCATGAGCCGTCACCATTTAGCGTGTACGTCATCACGAAGCCCTGGTTACCGTCGTTGTTGTAGCTTGCTCCCCCGGACACAAAGAACGTACAGTCGCTATTGCTGGCAAACGTCTTCAAGTTACCACTGTTGGCCGCAGTTGAGGAATCGGTCATCACTGACTCCTGAACCATCAGACCATTTTGAGTCTTGAATGTGTAGATAGACGCCAGAGCCTGGGTGTCGTAGGGCGCACAAAACGCAGCTCGCTGCCCATCCGCCGAGATCAGTGTCTGAGCGGGGAAGAACTGGTAGGTGCGCTTCGGGTTGAGTGCCGGTACATTGATGATCCGACCTGTTGCACCGGATTCAGCTTTGGCTGCACCTGTGAGAAGTTCCAGCATAGTTGCCTCATGTCGGAAGGTTGGGGACCTCATTAGGAGGTACGAACTGCAGAATTGGCAACCACAGGCACTCCTTGCTGGAGCCGCCGATCAAGTACCGACCACGACTGCCATTGGCCGCGGAGACGACCACCGTGATCATCTGGTTGGAATCATGGGAGGGGTGTTGGCAAAACACTTCCGGATTGCGGCCTGCGTAGGCGGGCTCGAAGTCACTCAGCGGCAGCTTCCAGGCATTGGCGTATTCGCTGGCTGGGAAATAGGGTCGGTAAATCAGATCGAGAACTTCCCCGTTTTTGACGGGATCATTGCCGGTGTACTGGATGAACTTGACACCATCTTGATCCAGCAAGTTACGGGCAAACACCGTAGAGCCGTCACTGGTGGTGAACGTTTGATTCATGGTGTATGCGGTTTTTCCGATCATCGGGAACCTGGGGATCTCCGATGACGGCAGCAGCGCGTTGTAGTACACCTTGGTGTCGAAGTTCCATGCGAACAGTGTCCGACCAATGGGGAACTGCGGCACATAGAGCACCTTACCTTTGCGGATAAACTTGCCCCACATATTGGTCGCTGGTGCGTCAGTGAAGTCGCGCTTATTCGAAGGCAGCAAAGCAGCCAGCTTCGAGCCCATGCCCAACACGGAGTCAGGTACACGGCCAAAGTAGCCATAGTCTTCAGTGCCCAGAGTGAGTACCTTGGTGCCGGGACCCGACCAGGGGATTGTGCCGGGGGCTGGCGAGGACTCACGGGTGATTAGTTCAAGCATAATGTTTCTCCTATCAATTTATCTCTGATCCCTGGGCTATCCTGCCCAGGGATCAGAGCTTTACGCAGGCCCGATGTATTTCAGAGCGATAAGGACGTAGACAGCCGAGACCGTCCCCGTGGGTTCATTGAACGTCAGCGTGGTGCCGGTGTTGTCGATGTTCACTACTTTGCCTTGCTCATTCAAGGCCACGAATGTCGATGTGCGCGACACCGAAGAAGCCGTGTATTGAATAGGCGTGGTTGCAGGTGGGTTGATCAGCCAGCTATTGCCGATACTGCGTGCCATTGGCTCTGTGATGGCCACAGCCTTGTACTTGTAGCCACCGAACGTGTAGACGTTAGCCGTGGTGGCTGGGTTGTTCAAGTAAGAGGTCAGAGCCCAGACATTGGTGAGTACATCAGCGGCGGCCATGGATGTATTGCCCACACGGAAGATGTTCTCCAGATCCCAGGGGATCAGGTAGATCTGGCCTTCGATCACCACAGGCTCCCAAGTCGCAGCAGCTCCATTGGGTGATGGGCTATCGGCTACATTGCAGCCTGTGGTCACCAGAGCTGGCCAGTTGGTGACCAACGCTTGTGTAGGCTGAGCAGGAGCCGGCAGCATCACACCAACTTGTCCGCATCCGCGCGTGGTGATCTTACGCGTGGAGGAGAACGCCGCAGGCATCCCCGGGAAGAAGGGACCGAAGTCCTCGATGTACATGTAGCTGAACGCCTGCAGCGGGATGAAGAACTCCCCTCCCGCATGCTTGTACTCTACACGGTACCACCACAAGCCTGGGTAGATGACAGACTCATCTGTGTAGGTATCGACATATGCGCCGGTGTATACGGGGGAGCCCTTGCCAAGATCGGCCCGTGTATCAGCGCGCCAGATACGGATGCTGGTGTCCTGGGTTGCTCCAGGGATATTGAGTTTGAAGCTCGGTTTCATATTCAGTTACTCCTGAAACAGTTCCATGATCGGGATGAAGGAGTTGTTGGCCGAAGTCAACCCCACTGTGACGATCCCCAGTCCCACCGCAGATGCGTTGGGCACTGTGGCCCACCCGAGCATGGCCGAACGATTGGCCGCTCCATAATCCGATGTGATGGTCGGTACACTGGAGGCAAAAGTGCTGTGCGCAAACCGGAAAGGAGCTGCGGAAGAGCGAGCCAAAGCACGCACCATGATCCGGTACAGGTCCAGAAATTCGGACTGGCCGAATGGCATGCCGTCAGCGAAATTCAGGCTGTAGCTACTGGATTCCACCAGTGTGTTGTTGTAGTCGTACAGCTTGGCGATGCGAGTATAGTACTGGCGAAAGCCGACCACACGCGTGGGAGCTGGTGCCTCCGGACCATACAAAGGAGTGATGCCGCCGCGCAGCAAGTTGGCTGCTTCCAAGGCAGTGGCGTTCTTGCCGGTATTGATCACAGGCGCACCCACATACAGGATGCGTCCGCGATATGCGATCTTGAAGTAGCGAGAGTCAGGAGCGCTGTTGTACCAGTTAGATACGGGAAAGCCCACTTCGTAGTCATTGACCACGCCATAAAAGCCCAAGAACAAATCGCCCCACAGCAGCTCCTGAGGACCTGGGCCGGTGTCGGGCACGATGCGAACATTCAGTTCACGGGAGAAGGCGCTCTTGCCGTCAGCCTCCACCTTCAGTAGGTAGTACACCTGACCGCCCAAAGGCGCGGTGGCGTCCAGATAAGACTGCTCATTGCTAGTGAGAGTGACCAGCGGAGCTGGCAGGTTTTGCTGATCGATCGGAGAGTCGGAGCGATACAGCATCAGTGTCGAAGGGTTGTTCGGATTGACCCAGCTGACAAGTGCGGACATGTTGTTTCCTTTTGAATGAAGAGGCTGCGCCTTCGGGCGCAGCCTGTAGGCAGTTATGCCACGAGTTTTGTCGGATCAAACACCGACAGCTGATTACGAGGACGATTGTCGTCGTAGGCGCCGGGTCGATTGGGGTTGGTTCCGGGACCCACCCAGATCTTACCGTCATTTTGCAGACCGCACACTCCAAGCGATTGAGGCGGGATGCCCAACGCTTTGATGCGAACGCTGTTGTCCGACAGATCCAAAATCACCGCATACGCCACCGATGGGGAAACATCGCTGAAGCCGCCGATGGCCACAACTTTGTTGTTCACCACTGTCGCTTGTCCGATGGCTTTGAAGCCATACGTCGTGGGCATTGGTAAAGTGCTCCAGGTGTTGGATGCGATATCATAGACCCGGATCACGGTGTTCCAGGTATTGGTAGAACCTGTGGTGTTGAGGCCACCGATCAAGTACACCTTGGTAGGAGTCGCGGCCAGGGCTGCATAGTACAGTCCCATCCCAGGAGGAGCGATGACGGACCAGGTGTTGGTCGCCACATCGTACAAACCCGCTTCGTTGTAAGTCGTTCCAGACAAGTTGTAGCCGCCCACCAACATGATCTTGTTTTGCGTCGGCAAAGAGCAGACATTGGTGACCACTCGAGTGGAACCCGGAGTGGCGGCATGAGCTGTCGGTGACGAGGGGTTCGCAACAGGCCAACTGTACATGTTTTTGGTCTGGCTGCCGGCGATGTAGCCATTCATCATGTAAAAGCGGCCGTTGTGCGTGCATCCTGAGTACCAGGTAAAGCCCGAGGGAGTTCCTGGAGCGATACGGCGCTTGGTCTTGGTGACAAAGTTGAAGACCGACATGTACGCCGGATACTTATCTTCCCCACCGCCTTGCGTTCCACCCATGCCAAACGGTGTATACATCTCATTGCCGTTGACCCATCCGGAGCAGCACTGAATCGCGGTGCCTTCATAGACAGCTTCCGGACGCACAACGTCTGGAGAAACCGGGAAAGATCGGGAGATCTGACCTGGTTCATTAAACGATTGCACGCCCGTGATCATCGGTGCCACAAAGCTCATCTGAGCGTATTCTTCGAACTTGATGACCGGACCACGCGCAGAGCGCAGAACCGGGGAACGCAGACCTTCTACAGTCATCGTTGGTAGCACGATCGACTGATCCAAAGGAGCTCGGAAGTTGTACGGCGGAAGCATAGACTCAGCGATTCCCCAGATCACGGGCTGAGAATTCACCGCATCCGACCAACTCTCCAAATTGCTGATCGGCAGTGCGAGCTTCTTCTTGTCGTCTGTTGTCAGCAGTTGCACCACCGGAAGCCAGACCGTAGTATTGCCCATGGAGGTCTGAGCAACCTTATTCATGTCCGCATTGGTGGTATCGAGTCGAAGCACTGAACCCACTGTCGAGGAGATGATCTCTACCCCGCTAGTGTTGGCTTGTTGACCGGCAGTGACGCCGTTGATGTAGCTCGCCGGCAGCCGGATCCCCTGCGGATTAGTCCAATTGGCACCGAACACAGATACGATCAGGTTGTAGGCTTCAGATTCCGTGCTGAGCACTTCATCATAGACCACTGATGTCGCATTGGGCTTGAGGTCGATCAGGCGCGGGAACAGCAAGTCCTTATTAGGGGCTGTATACACAGGGTTCATGTCGTACATGGGGCTGCCATCCGGCAGTGTGGCTGGGGCATCAGCCGTGCCGCGCTTCAGGCCGCTGTACGTCATCTTGGCCGCTTGCAGCTGGTTATACGTCACCAGCGCCGTCTTGAACGTTGGGATGAAAACAACCGAGCCTTTGAAGAAGAACTTCATCCACTGATTGTCCGCGCTAGCGGAGTACAGTCGGGAAGCTTCCGGGATCTGGGCGTCATCCAACATCTTGGTGAAGAAACCCAGCTCCACTTCTGGAACCAGGCCAAAGAAGCCCAGATCCGTGTTCCCCATCCGCAGGTATTTGGTACCTGGTCCGCTGTCGGAGTAGTACGGCAGGTGGGAAGACTGCCGCATGAAGATTTCAAACATATTGGCTCCTTTGGGTCAATCCGCCGGAGTCATCACGTACAGCGGGTAGCAGATGGCGTTGGTTGCGAATGCGTCCGTCAACGTGGCCTCCACCGCCGTCATGATGTACGGGCGTGCTCCGACAGGCGCTCGCAAGCGGTACAGTTTTCCGTCCTTTTGAGCCAGCACATAGTGGTTGGCATATGCGGGGATGGGCTGCTCCACCGAACGGATCATCCAGCCATTGAGGTTGGTGGGGCCGCCCGAGTTCTTGCTCCAGTACTGCATGGCGTGGTCCAGATCCATCAGCTGGATCCGAAGACGAAATCCCTGGTATTCAAAGAAGACGCCGTCATTCAAGATGGATGCGACCGTTGTATCGAACGTCTGGCGCTGAGCAGCTGATGTGAATGTTCCGTACGTCATGAAGTCCGCTGGCATGAAGTACACCTTGCCACCGATGGTCAGCTTGGAGACCAGCGATCCGTACTGACCGGGCACGATGGAGCTGGTGGTGCGGTTGAGTACAGTCAGTTGGGTGGACAGAGCCGAGAACAGCACCGAGTTCGACGCACCGAACAGATCGGGCATGTTGGTAGCAGACGTGGCGTCCAGCATCCCTGACTCCATGGAGCCACGGGTGACATTGATGCCACCAGGACCAGCGGAGTTCACGTACTGGATGGCGAGGATGGGCTTGGACTGCATGGTCCCCAGTGGAGTCAGGGACTCCACACCGTAGTAGTACACGGTGTCGGGTTGAATAGTCGTATCCTCGTAGTCCAGCGTCGTAGTGGCGAACTCCTGCAGCAGGTTGGCTGCGTCGAACAAGTTGGCCTTGGTGGCGCTTCGGTAAACCCGAAAGCCGGAGACGTTGCCGTTGTAGGCGTTCGCCCATTTGAGTTTGATAGACATTGTTTATTCCTCGATGAGTTGCAGCACAGGCCACAGAGCTGGAGCGCCACCATTACGCCACTTTGCTAGGATTTGGTCAGCGCTGCTCGAATTGTAGGTATTGACGATGTAGTAACCCTTCACCCAGTCGGCGACGATGGCGTAATTATGGTCGTAGACACCATACTCACACATCAGTGTCTCATTGGACTGAGGAAGGGCCTCAGCAGCAATGTACCTCATGAAGGTTACACCTTGAGCCCAGATCTGAGGAGTGACCGAACCCACCTGGTTGCCAATGATGCAGCCTTGCATCATAGACTGGATGAGCTGGTTCATCTCGGTGTCGCGCTGCAGCGTCAGGGCCGCATTGTGTACACCGTTCCAGTTGTCTGGATATGCTCGGGGAGCACGCAAGTGAAAGCGGTCTATTCCCGCTGTCAAGATCTTGGTCTTGCGATAGGGGTTGTATTTGGCCGCCGAGATGTCGAAGTTCCAGTCCAGGCCAGAAGCAATACCAGGCACATTGGCCGCCCAGATGCCACCCAACCACGGATCGTAGTCGTTGTACGTGGTGGTCATGGGGATAGAAGGCACATACATTATCTTGCCCTTGCGTACAAACTTGTACCACTTGAGCACAGCCATTGCGGCATTAGTCTTTCCACGCTCAAAGCCCAGAGCTGTCCACACATCAGGCAGCTCATAGCTGGGAACTTGGCCCATATAACCGAACTCGCTGTCGCCGGTGAGAATGTCTACGCCACCGGGACCTACACGGCGCAGGTTGGCTGTTACCGTTGGTCGCGAGAAGCTCGAGCCCAAAGGAGCGCGGATCTCCACCAAGTAGGCATACGTTTTGCCAGGTTCAGTGGTGTTGTCGACATAGGCGACGGCGTTAGAGTCCAGAGTAGCGATCGCTGTGCCTTTGCTGGCTTCAGTGATGGTGGTGCCCTCGTTACGGTAGATATACAGGGAGTTGCCAGGAGTGTTCTGGTTGCTCCATTTCAGATGGATAGCCATGTCGTACCTCTTTATTCATTGCCGACGAAGATGCCGACCACATGATTCCGACCATAACCCTCTGACCGCTCCCCGTAAAAGGAGCAGGCAGAGGTCAGGTATTATGCAGTATCCATGTCCTGATAAATGAAGGGTACAAACACCCCGCTGTCAGATAAATTTGGTAGCACGCGACTCTTAACTATGTTTCGGACCACAGTTGCAGAAGACAGGCTCAAGTCATCACTCCCGGGAATTTCGATATACAGCACTACTCTAATGAATGGAGGATTTATGCAACTGTGGAACCGACATACGAGACCCAAGGACATCCAGGCGACCTATATCGGGCGCGGCACTCCTTGGGGCAACCCCTTCAAAGTAACAGAGGAGCTCCCCCGAGGAGAGGCCGCCGCCGCTTATAAGAAAATGATCGCTGACAAGCTGGCAGTCGGTGATCGAGTGACTCGTCAGTTGGTCAGCGATCTGGCAGGTGTGGACCACATCGAATGCTCGTGCGCACCCAAGCCCTGCCATGGGGATACCTTTGTGGAGATCTGGAACAATATCCGAGATCTGGGAAGTGATGTGAAAGCCGGTATCCGTAAGTTCGTCAAAGAAAACGGCTACCCATATGGCCCAGATACCGATGGCTCGGACCATATCAACATCTACTCCAAGGCAGCCACCAGCCTAGGGAGGGCACTCACCAACATGAGCGCGATCCCTGTGGAGATCCCAGACCACGGCAAGTTCCCCAGTATGGAGAACTACTGGCACTGGCTGGCCACAGGCTGTCAGCATGAGCAGTTTCGTACGATCGGGCCCTTCGATGCCAAAAAGCTCTCCAAGACGCTCACTCGTGTTCCCCGAGATGACTTCCAAGAGTTGATCAAACAGGCTCTCATCCAGCGCTTTTACCAGGGCCCTCCGGCCCTTATCCGGGCATTTGTCAGATCTGAAAAGCCCCTGACCCACTACTACCACTACGGCTCCGACGCTACTGTGATGTACACCTCCCATAACTGGTTGGTTGACTTCTTGACCGAGTACCGGGAGCAAAGAAAGAAGACCTGGTACAAGGTGGTCATCGCGGGCACTCGCAGGTTCACGGACTACTCATTGTTGCAGCAAGTGATTCAGGACTCCATGTATCCGATCACAGAAGTGGTCTCTGGTGCTGAGAAATCAGGAGTGGATGCCTTAGGCGAGCGCTATGCGGCGGACAACAACCTGCCTGTGCAAAGAGCGCCTGCCGACTGGGACACCCATGGGAGGGCAGCCGGCCATATCCGAAACGCCGAGATGGCCAAGTACGCAGACGCCGCTATTGTGATCTGCGTGAACCAGTCACCTGGATCTATGAACATGATCCAACAAATGAAAAAGCTCGGCAAACCGGTGCATGAGCATCACATCACGATGTGACCACCAGCGACCCTTATGGGTCGCTGGGGTTCATCTGTTTGTAAAGATTTTTGGTCACATATACTCTACTTGAAGCAAAGCGCTTCAGTTTGTTTGTTTCAAATAGAAAGGTATCCAAACATGAACCGTATATTCGACTTTCTGGTGCTCCCGCTTTTGGCCATCGCTGTGCTGGTTGGCATCTTCCTGTTGAGTGTGCAGTCACACGAATCATTCACCATCACTCCGGAGTGCGATGTCTATGCCAGCACGTACTTCAATGAGTATGCAGTTGACTTCTCGGCTGTTCGCACTGTCACGCGCTGGAACCACACAGCGCCGAACATGACAGGTGCCGATATCACGGCCCGCGTGCTGATCGATGGCCGTATCAAGCAGTTCAAGGAAACCTACGCCCGTGAGGAAGCCGATGAACTGATGGCCCACTTTGCTGCTTGTCGTCTGAAGCAACAAGCCAAACTTCTGAAGTAAATAGAAAGGGATTCCAAAATGAAGACTGCAGCTCAACTCATCCAAGAGTACATCGCCTCCAAGATCATGGCCAGCGAGAACCCGGACATCGAGATCATCGAGCGTCTACGTTTGTTTGCTCCGGATGACGGCATCACCGTGACCCAAGCCTGGGGTCAGGAAAGTCTCCGGCCATTCCTCGAAAAGGAAAAGCACTGGGTGGTGATGCTCTCTCCAACGCTCTCGCCTTACATGTTCGCTTACCGCAAGCTGCCCATAAACGCGCTCGCGATCTTCAGTGAGCGGGACTTCACCCGTGTTGCCACCGACGGCCGCAACTTCGTGCGCAAAGCTATGGTGATTGGTCCGTCGATGGAAGGATTGAACCTGATCAACACGCTGGTTCGGATGGGCAACCCTATCGCGAACCCCAAGCCCTAAATAGAAAGCCCTCGTTATCATGACTAAGATCGAAGAACTGCGAAAGGTATTTGCGAGCCGTCTGTTGACCGCTCCTATCACCACGACCCCTCATGTCCTGCTCACATTGGACGAAGACAACAAGAACTACATGTTTATCCGTCGCGCTACTCCTAATAGTGCCAGGAGCTCATGCGGTAACGTTCGGATGCAGCAGCACTCAGTGCAGCTGATGGAGTTTCTCAAGCGTACGGGCAAAAAGCTCAACGACCCGAGTATCTCCGTTCGCATGGACATCGGCGTGACGTTTGAGGACCTTTTGCCGTACCTGACCGGGTATGGACGGTTCGCGACGTACCGTAGCTCCAAGGTCAAGGGGTCACCAGCTTCGATCGAGTCGACGATGACGATCTTTCAGCTTACCCACAAGAGCACCCAGCTGAGGTACTACTTGGGGCGCAATGACCGCATCAAGGAGCGCACGATGAGTCGCATCATCGGCCCAATGAAGCAAAACATCCTGGGCCGTATCAAAACGGCCGACCTATCACTGCATGCGGTGGCCTACGAGATCCTCAAAGGTCAGGGGGTCGACGCCTGGGACATCAAGATCTACGACAAGGACGTCCCTGCTGAGGACTCCTTGTGCACGGTCAGTGAACTCAACGGCGAGGCCAACTGTCACAACCTCGCTATCTTGCAACTGTTTCATACTTAAAGATCCTCCATGAACGCTATCTCCTTGCCAGTGAGCGATGATTTCATCCTCCTGATAATCCCTCTGGTGCTAGTGACTGCACTTATCTATGTCTGGGTCTTCGACAGTGACCAAGAGGCCGAGTACCCGGATGTACCCATCTACGTGCAGATGGTCGATGGCATGCTGCGCATCTTCACCTCTTTGGCCACAGCCGGCTGGATCGCCATCATGATCGTACTCGCTGGCAAGGTTATCAAGTACGTCCTCTAATAGAAAGGTTTCTTATCATGAACCGCCGTATCAAGCGCGCAGCTGCCATGGGCCGTCGTATCTACAACGCTTATGTTGCTCGCGACAAGGCCAGCTGGGATCACTTTGACTCGCTCATCGAAGCGCGCAAGCGTATTATAGGCTATATCCTTGTCAACACAGGTGACACCCAGATGTGGGGCTACAGCTGGGGCCTGTGGGAGACCCATGGCTTTGAAGTGTTTTGCCCGGAGATGCCGCCCGTGTTCGGGGCCTTCGTCAACCACGCCATCGCGCAGATCAAAGATCGCAGGCTGACCGAGGATCCCAACATGATCCCCAGGAACCCAGAAGAAAAACGCGCCATCTGTCTGCTCACCAAGAGCCAAGGCCACGAGTTGCCGGTCAATGTGCATCTGCTGCGTGGTGACGACCGAGGCCGCGCGATGAGTCAGATGAACGTCTTCAAGCGCAACACCAATCGCAAGCAGCGCCAAGGCGTCAAGATCTTCATGATCACACCCGCATAAGGTCACCTGACCCAAGCCCCCGCAACTATGGAGGCTTGACTCAGGACTCTTAACTCCTGAAACCCGCCCCTACACACCGAGAAATTACCATGATCACTATTACTATCGTTACCCTGGTCATCGCGACTGCCCTTGCCTTTACTTATGTCCTCATCACCAACAAGGAACTCATCAACCAAATCTACGATACTACGGACTTCTCTGACTCGGCATCTCTGGGCAAGTTTGCCTTGGTGTCAGTGGGCGCTGCCTCGTCTATCACTACGTACGCAGTGATCGCGATCATCGCCATCTTCCAAATCTCGCGTTGGATCTAATATGAAAGTTCAAAAGCTCATGGACGTCTTCTTGTGGACGTTCATAGCCGTTATGATGACGGCTGGCCCATTTTTACCGCTTCTTTTTGTGTTCTACATCTTCAGCGAAGAGACCGCGATAGTGGGCCCCAGGCTTGCTATCGCGTATCTGGGTCCTTTCTTTTTTATGGTGATGGCAGGGTACTTGTACTTTGACATCACAAAGAAGTTCGACGAGATAGGTCCATTATTTGCCTACGTGAGATCTTTGCCCTCAGCGTGTGCTGTCGCTGGAATCATCTTCTTGAGCACCTTCAGCTATAACCTATCTCAATATGTAAGGAGTTCGAATGTCAGCAGCGTTTATCATCCTCCAGATGCAACGCGAACGCCGGCGCCGCCAGCGCGAGGAGGAAGAGGCTGAGGAGCGAGCCCGTAAAAGCCGTCAACGGCCCGCGGACGAGTGCGCAAGGCGCTCGACAGCATCAGAGCCATCTGTTCCATCGATGGAATACCCCATAGGCGGAGGCGGTGAGTGCTCCTTCGGCATGGCGACTCAGCGTCCAGAGTGGTTGATCGAGACTGCTCGGGAATCCATCTTGGCCTCGACGGGATTGCTCGAGGCCTATTATCGTGAACTGTTTGAAGAACGTGAAAAGGAGAAAGAAAGAATGAAGCGACGTGTTACCAACTTTTGGCGCAGCCTGATAGCTGGTGCCATGTGCCTGGGGATCGTGGGAGCGCATGCCGCGTCCTCATCTGCCACCATCAGCGATAACTGCGCTGTTCACTGGAAGGACGGTAAGGGCACGGAGTTCGTGTTCATGACCGGGATGCTGGAGGCGGTGAAGATCGAGAAACCCAACCTCCAAGGCTGGCAGACGGTCACGCTCATCGTGCCTCAGCACTCCCAGATGACGACGTCCGCTGTGGGCATGTGGCCCGAAGACGCCGTCGCTTTCCGCAACCGTTACATGGCCTGCTCCGGCATGGCCCTTCCGAAAGGTTTCAAATGAAAGCAGTTCCTAACTGGGTCATCATCGTGCTAGCGATGGTGCTGGGCCTGATGATCGCAAATACGGCCGAGGCCTTCGAGCGTACGCAGTTTCGGGCAGCTTCGGTGGAGATCACCAAAAACTGTATGCTGCGCATCTTCTACGAGGACAACCTCGATGTGCGCACCACCAACGTCACCTGGATCGAGTCTATCCGCACCGTCCCCATGAAGTCAGGGATGTTGAAGGTGGAAGTGGACTTTGTGGCGGCGTCTACCTTCCAAAGTCCGGTCGCCGTGATGCCAGCAGTCGATGTTCAGCGGCTGGTGGAACGCTTTAGCCGCTGCTCTGGACTGGAACTCAAATAGAAAGCCTTCAATGTCTCAATCTTTCCAAGATCAAATCTATACGCTTCATACGGACTACTTCCTGGTCCGGATCGTCGAACATCCGTCGATCTCTGCTGGACAGACATTTCTGGACAGCATTGCCGATGGGTTTAGTCGGCGCTTCACTGTACCACCGGTGAAGGTGTCCGGGAACTTCGACAAGTTTGAAGTGCGGATGGACATCGGCAAGTCAATCATCGTCATGCTCCATGGTGACGTCAACACCAATACCCTGAAAGTGGTCGTGTTCGCTAAAAAGAGCGACCCGATCGCCCATTATGCTGGCTTTCTGGGGTATGTCTACGAAGGTATTCGTGGTGTGGTGGGACCATCCTTCTTCATCCTGGCTGATATCGTCGACAATAACAGCTACGTCCGGCATGTCCGTAACCAAAACGAGATGATCGATCTGTGCGGCTTTTGGTCCATCTCAGACTTCGGGGACGTCGAGCGTCACGTATATCCCTGCTATGCGGTGTATGCGCCGAGCGTGGAGGAGTCACCGATCATCGTCTTCTCGCCTCACAGGCCGAACCTTTAAAGAGTTTTTATGCACCCCTCTCTGAACATCCTGCGACGCGCAGTGATCGCCTCCATCGCGGCGGCGGTAGTATGTACCGGCTCTCTTGTCTCAGCCGCTGGCAACGTCGAAGACATCGAAGTCAACCGCAACTGCTTCGTGCTGTACCACAACGGCACGGACACGTACATCTACGGCGCCGGTACGTTCAACTATGTGAACGTCTACCCTGGCCGTGCCACGGATACGTACGTGATGAAGTTTTCCCATCACGCTCGTGACATCTCCCTGACGGTGTCGCGGCAAAAGGCCAAGGAAGTGCTGGACCGCTACTACGCGTGCTCCGGGATGGAGCTGGACAAGAAGGTTTTCCCATGAACCGAGCTGACATCCATCTCAACGGCGTAGACCTCGTGGAATTCGCCTCCGACGATCCCGCTACTCCGGCGTGCGTGGTCAAATGCCGCAAGCTCATTGCTCGCCATCTGAAGACCTTCAACAAGGTGGTAGTCAGCGAGCCCTCCGTTCGCTTTGCCTGGGTCGGCCGCAACTGCATTGGCTTTACGGTCGTCGCTGATATCGAGTACTTCGACGTCACACTCAACTACGATCTGTCGGGCATGATCGTATTCGAGGGCGAATGGAAGATCATTGCGGGGCCTCAGGTCAATCCCGAGACGTTTGAGCCCTATCCAGGTCAACCCCTGCTTCGCCCCTCGGTTGAGGACGTGCGAGCGGTGGCTGAGACCTACCAAAAGCTGTTCGAGCGCCAGCTGCGCAAAGAGCGCACCATCGTTGCAAGGAGGTAGCTATGAGCTTTATGGCCAATGGGCCGATCTATATCTATGAAAAGCCTGATCCTCCCGGAGACCTGAGCTCCACAGTGGAACGGATCAAGGAGTTGATCGTTCGCCACATTCTTACCAACGATGTGGATCTGAACCCTCAGCACCTGCGCCTGACTTGGATGGGGCACAAGATGCTGGGGTTTGCTTACCTTCACGAAGACCAATTGCAGGTGGCGTACAGTGGCTACTTGGTGCATACGCCGACAGGCTGGAAGATGAATGAAGGTAAGCCCTGCTCTCGGTTCAGCTTTGAGCCTCCCCAGGACATGCACACGGAAGCCTCTGACGAAGCCGACTTGGGCAAGCTTTACAACGCGCTGTTCGCAGCTGAGCTGCACGACCGCCTCGATAAGGCCATCTGACTGGCCGCATAGATACCACTATCCTCGATGCCTTTGGGCATCGAGGATAGTGGAGTTTGCTTAGCCTGGAGTGATGCTGAACCGCTTTATCCAGCCCTTCATGTTACCTCCGTGGCCGTTGGCCATAGAGAACAGAGCGCAAAGCTGATCGGATAGGTACGTCGAACCGATAGACTGTGTGTCTGTGATGTTTGATTCGAGCTCTCGGATTGTCATTGCCGACCCATCCCTGGTTATTCTCAACCGAACCAGTTTATTGGTTGGCGCGGCTCCCGGGAAGAACGATGTGGCGTGTCCTCCGCCGGCAAACGTCGCAAAGAATGCCCATAGCCATTTACCACCTTGGGTAATCTCGTACATGTTCCAGCCTAGTTTTGATTCGGATTGACTTCCAAAATCGAACAGTTGGGCATAGGTATTCTCTGTGACGTAGTCTATCTCCATGGAGAATTTACTCAGCATGAGAAGATTGAAGCGTTTGGTTGGTTCGAGAAATCGGACGTTTCCATCCAAACGGTAACACTTTCCGTACGTGGGGTGATCGACGACACCGTCAGTGGGAGTGTTTTGGACAATTCGCTGAAAATTCCAAGTTTCCTTGGACTGAATATTCAATCCCAGTGTTCCGACGGGTACATCCTCGAATTGGATCAGGAAGTACGGGTTGGGATTGACATTCGTGGAAGAAAGGAGTTCGATCATGATGTAGCCTTAGAGTATGGTCCACAGGATCAATAGTCCGGCCCAATAAATGCGACTTGTCTAAGGGCCGTGACGTCATACTAACTATTTTTACGACCCTCTACTCGTATGGGTTGAGGACTTTAGCCTCTACTTTGGAGAACATCAATGGAATACACCAAAACAACAGCGATGGTGATGGTGGCCGCGATGGCCATGACGGGATGCGGGCCTTCGGACAACGGCCCCACCTACGACCCCAGCGCTGCGGCGCGCAACATCACTAGCCAGATGGCTCACCAGCAAACCCAGGAAACTGCTCAGCTGCTCAAGGAACTGCAAAAGCTCGACCCCACGGTGCGTTCGGTGGACTTTGTGCTGGAAGACGGCCAAAAGACCATCCAGGTGGGTCGCGAGGCCGCTGATGGCAAACTGACCATCTGGGTGATGCCGCCGGCTGACTATGCCAAGATGGCCTCGGAGACCAACAGCAAGATGGTCGCTTCCGGTCAAGGTGGCGGCAACCCGGCCAGCCCCAACTCCCCGGCTTCGGGCGGCTATAGTGGCGGCGAGATGCTGATGAGTGCGGGAGCCGGCCTGCTCGCAGGTGCACTGATGGGTTCCATGCTCAGCAACTCCTCGGGCCGCACGGCATCGTTCACCAGCCCGCAGACCTACAACAGCTATCGCCAAGCGTCCACCAGCAGCTACCGCTCGGACCAGCACCGCCAGAGCCTTCGTCGCGAGGATGAAGAGCGCCGCCGCAGCTCCCCGGCCGTAGGCTCCAACACCGCAGCCATGATGGCTGCGCAGCAAGCGAACATGTCCGGCGCCTCCAGCGCTGCAACAGCGGCCAACCGCTCCTCGGCCGCGACTTCGTCGTTCGCCAACAGCGCTCGTTCCATCTCCGGTGCTCCGTCTCCGGCAGCGGCGGCCACCAGCGTCAACCGCTCGGCCGCGTTCTCCTCGCCCAGCAGCTCGTACGCGAGCCGTTCGGCGTCGACTAGCCAAGCATTCAGCTCCTCTTCGGTGGGACGCTCTTCGGCAGGCGGCTTCTCCGGCGGTGCTAGCGCATCCTGATTCCTCCTTCCCTTTTCTCTTCAATAGAAAGCACACATGCAAGCTCCATTCATCAAGAAAGCCATCCTGCAGGTTCCTTTCCTGACGGTCGACGAGATCTTCGACCGCGAGATGCCGTTCATTGCGGCATTCAGCCAAGACCCGGTGTTCCGCAGCAACATCCACACCTGGATGGAGTTCTACGGCCGCAAGCAAGACGCACTGCCCTTCTACCAAGTCGACGCCCAGTGGGGCGAGCGGCTGCGTCAAGGTTTGACGCTGTTCATGGGCCAGATGCGTGGGGCACTGCAAAACCTCTTCGACACCAGCACGGACGAAGAACTCATGGCGATGTTCCCGATGCCGGGCGTGGAGCCAGCAGTGAACCTGGCGTTCGTGCAATACGCCCGTTACACGTTCGCCAAGGACCATCCCGCGTTTGGCGGCCGCTTCGATCTGCAGGTGGACCCCAACACGGGCAAGGCGTTCATCTACGAATTCAACGGCGACACGCCCGCGATGCTGTTCGAGTCGATGAACCTGCAAAACCTCTTTGCCGTGGTCAATGAAGACGAAGAAGCGCAGCTCAACGACATGTGGGTCAAGACCGAAGAGCGCGGCCTGGTGGACAGCTCCTCCAAGGTGGCCGTGGTGGTCAACACCAACTGGCCTGAGGATCTGGGCACCAGCGAAGCCATCGCGCAACTGCTGGAGCAGTCGGGTGCTCAGGTCTTCCTGGCCGACATGACCATGTTCCAGTTCGACAGCGCAGGCGATCCGGACCGCAATCCCTTCTTCCTGACGTCGGTGCCGTCCACGGACCTGACACACGTGCACATTATGCTGCCGTGGGAGGAAATGGTGCAGTCCAACCCGCAGGCCATCTCCCGTTGGCGTGAATGGGGTGACAAGGTCCGTTTCTTCGAACCGGCGTGGCGCTGGTTCATGAGCCACAAGAAGTTCCTGACGCTGCCTGAGCTGCAGACCTACGGCCTGGCGCGCAGCCATGCCAACTGGGCCGACTACCAGCTCGAGCACGTCACGTTGATCGAGACACCCAGTGTGGCCGAGGGCGGCTATGTGGCCAAGCCCCAGCTGGGTCGCCAGTCGGCGTCGGTCGTGGTTCATCGTCCGGGGCAGGCGCCTGTGACCAGCCGCAACGACAACTACGTCGACTACCCGGTCGTGTACCAGCCCTACAAGGCTCCTGGCCAGATCGAAGGCGCCAACTTCATCGCCTGCATGTGGATGGCAGGTGAAGAAGCGGCGTCGCTGGCTTTCCGTGAGTTCGACGGCCAGATCCTGGATCTGGAAAATGAACGCGTGATCTTGCACGAACTCGTGTAAGCATCATACCCTCTCGTCCCCTGAGCCCGCAAAGGCTCGGGGGATATCTCTTTGTGTTTCGCAATAGAAAGAACGTATCATGGAAAAGATCGGCGACATCGTCAACAAGACAGAACAAGAAACTCAAGGCACTCCCGAGCAGCCGGTGCTGGGCGACATCCTCGAAAAGCTCGAACCTCTGGACGAGACCTTCCGTTTGGTAGGCGTTCAAGATGCCGGCAGCTTCGATGGCTTTCAGCCGTCCAGTAGCGGCGACGAGTGCCTGACCGAACAGATCTTGGACGACCGCATCAAACGCCTGGAAGGCCTGGTGATGACTCCGATCCAGACGGCGTTTGCCACACAAAACTCCGCACTGGCCATGGAAGTGCGCAATCAGATCAAGCGTGCCGTGCAAAACTGCTTGATAAGTGGTCAGTACGGATCCGTCAGCGCCTTCAACAGCATCGAACAAGAGCTGAAAAGCGCTTTGGCTGTGCGTGGTGATGACGTGCAGCGGCGCACCACGCTGATGGTGCAGTCCAAGAAGGGCATCAAACAGCTGCTGGTGAGCCAAAGCTACACCATCGCTGACGTCTACTCCAAGGACGGCCACTACCTGGCTACCCGGGACATGAACGACACGATGACCACGCTGGTGGCTGTCCGTATCCCCCGGGTGTTCGACCACCAGCACGGCTCGGCCATTGAAGACGAGTTCACCCAGTGGGGCGAGCGGCTGTACCTGCTGCTGGAAGTGTCCATCCCGCTGAAGGAAGGCAATGCCGGCGTGTTCCTGGAATACATCGAGTCCAAGGACGACATCATCACCAACCGCCTGCATCATCTTGCGGCTTTGATGATCAAGATCCTGCCCGATGAAGCTCTCCGGGGTTTCTTCAACCGCCACAACTTCAGCGCCGGCCTGTCCGAGTACGACAATCCCCGCGTGACCATCCACACCAAGCCGCATGTCTCCGGCTCGTGCACGGATACAGAGACCAAGCTCGTGGTGACTGCTGACCAGTTCAAGAAGGCCATCGAGGACCGCCTGTCCGGGATACCGGGCGTCAAGGTCAACGATATGTACTCCTGCGGGAAATCGTTGGTCTACCACTTCGTCAACAATAACGACGATGTGCTGGCGCGTGCGTTCATCCGGGTGGACGACTCCATCACGGTCGCCACGGTATCTCACCGCGACACATCGGTGGAGTTGATCCATCGGTACCTGCGTGAGATGCTGGACCGGCTGCTGGCGGAGAACACTGGTAAGCTCAAGGATGTCGCCAACAAGAGCCGCGCACACGCCGTCGACACGCTGACGAAGTACTACGCACTCACCAACCCCCGATGGCGTAAGATGCTGGGGCTGAAGCCCGTTATCACGGACAAGGACGACCGCCGTCTGCTGGGTTTGGACTGATCGATCAGGGGCCCTTCAGGGCCCCTGACTCTCCCCTCTTCTCTTTTTACCTGAAAGTATTCACATGCTTCCCATCATCTACAAGCCCGAAATCCCCAGCAAAGACTATAAGGTCTCCGACAACATCGCCCTCACCTCCTTGGCGCGTGCCCAGATCCTCGTGGGTAGCGTTGAAGACTCCCTGCGTATGGTGCTGTCGCTGCGCAACGCCGGTATATCAAGCGACCGTGAGCCGTTGTGGAATCACGAAGTCGGCATCTCTATCGTCAACCGTGAAACGCTGGTCTCCGACCTTAAAGACAAGGGCCTGGAGCTGATCCGACGCAGTGCCGACGACTGCAGCGCTTTGTTCGCTACAAGCTCTCCTGGCGTTTTCGTGACGCTGTTCGTAAGCGCTGCGAACTCGCTGGTCCACAATCTCGACGACGGGCTGTCCAAGTTCATAGGCGCGCAAGTTCAGGTATTCGAGTTCACCGACTCGGGCGTGGGTATCAGCCACTACATCGATATTGTCAGGAGCTTCAGTGACAACCCCACCAACAAGGTCCATGGCTGGCTCAGTGCGCTTGAAGCCCAGGCGGGTCAGCTTATCGACTCGCACTACGGACACTACTACCCCATCCACAACGCACACCTGAATCCGATCATCTACGAGACGCACGTCCAGGAAAATCCCGTGGGCCTGATAGATTCGCTGAGGATGATGGAGCGGGTAAATGCCATGCAGGTCTTTACGGACGACTCTACCAAGTATCCGGACACGATCTCAAAAGCCGTGCTGGAAGCTGTGCCGGGCGCTGTGGCCTGCGTCACCAGCGACGAGCTTCGCATCTTTTCCACCAATGGCGACCGCACCTTCATTGTCGTGCGTCGTGAGCAGCCGGATCCGTTCACCAGTGATGACCGCATGCAATACGTGATGGACAGGGCTGTGACTGCCGTATCTCGGGTGTTGAAGGTCTCGGTCTACTCGTCCATCGAGCATACTCCGGAGCTGCTTATCAAAGTGCTCTTCATGGCCCTGGACAAGGTCGCTCGGGACTATACCAAATGGTACGTCCATGACAATGCGGAAGTTTTAGCGGATCGCAAGAGAAAGGAGAAGATCCAAGAACTGGCAACTGGAAAGATCACCAGCACTACAGCGTCCACAGTGCCGGAAGTCGATTATACGCCGTCCGAGCTCATGGAAGATCCCGCCTGTATCGCCGGGGATCTGGAGAACACCGATATCCTGGACTTGCCAGGCTCCTCGGTCAAGGACAATCCCATTCCTGCTCCTGACCCTCAGGACCTGCACCGACCCTGGTGGAAGATCTGGTAACTGCTGGCGCCTGATTGAGGCAAAAGAAAAGGCAATATACATCCCCACCTAGAGCCGCAAGGGTCTAGGTGGGGATGTATGCCGTATCTAGAAACTTTCAGTCACATATACTCTACTTGAGGCACACCGTTTCAATATCTTTTAACCTTCAAATAGAAAGTTTCAAATGTCCAACGCCAAGATCACCTATACCCTGCACCGCATCGTCTCCCTGGATCGCGAAAGCGCGTTCCGTCTTCTGACGCTGATCGACCACACTCCCGATGTGGACTCCCGCGGCACCATCAAGTTCCATGGCCCCGTCAAGTGGACCAGCGCCTCTAAGCTGGTGCAGATCGAGGCAGTCGAAGAAACCAACGGCCGCATCCGCTTCACGGTGCGCCTGCGCGAAAGCGATCAGCGCAACGCCATCTACGAGTGGCTGAACCTGGTCAACCGTGCTGACAACGGCGTCAAGGGTACTGTGCGTAAATCGCTGGTGCCACTGGCCTCGATGGTTCGCAGCCTGGGTACCAGCCCCTACTACCGTGTGCGTTCGCATGTGGAGTTCCAGGACCTGCTGAGTTTCTTCGCGATGGAAAGCCAGGATGACCCCACGTTCCCATGCCTGATCTCCTGTGCTCACCTGGAGATCAAGCGCGTGACCACTATCACTGAGTGCGACTTGTTGGCGGCTTTGTCCATGCTGACTGGCTCTGAGTACTCCGCTCAGTAAGTTCTCCCCTAAATAGAAAGGAACTCGTCCCATGACAACCAATGCGAAATACCGCGAGATCATCTATCAGCATCTGCTGCATTTTGACAACAGCTGCGCTGGTGATGCAGAAACATGCATGATCTTGATGACCGGCTCCCGGGGCCGGGGAGACTACCGGATGGACAGCGATGCAGATGTGGTCTTCGTGTATGACTGCCCAATGTCGGACTCGGTCAAGCTGCGCGATCGCATCCGCTTCCGTTCCAGAGAGCACAACATCGACTACCAGGGGTTCGAGCTGAAGGTGTTCCTGCGCCTGGTCGCTGAACTCGACCCCCATATCTGGGAGTCGCTGATCAACAGCCTCCCGATCAAGGGGGTCATGACGCGAAACATCTTCATCGACCAAATGGATAGCGACGCGTTCTTCAGGCTGATGCATCGCTTTACCAGTGCGCACAACGGTATCCGGGAAAAGGAGTGCTTGGCGATCACCGAGTACCAGCGTCAGCGCCAGGTGGCTCGGGTGAAGATGGCGATCAACTACGCGGAGATGGCGGAAATCCTGTTTTCTTTCATCAACACCAACTTTGACGAAGTCAAAGGCGAGCTGCAGACACAGGGCCGCAAGATCTTGCGTATGCGCCTGGCCAACGAAGCCGTGTACGAGAAGGCCCGCAATTTGCTGATCGCTGCAGCTCGGCCCGGCGAGCGCAAGTCGCTGGCTATGTGCAAGGTGGCTTTCGATATGATTGCCGAGTCGGTGGACAATGTTCATCGGTGTGTGGAAGGATGCATCAAGCAGATCCGTGAGCGTGAGGGCCAAGCGCATAGCCGGTTCACAGAAGACTTCAACCCCGACAATCCGGAGCTGCAGTCACTCATCATGCTTGATGGCATCCACACCACGTACCAGTCGACGTTGTTCACTCAGACGTTCTGACGAGACAGGCTGGAGATCTTATGGAGCTAAGATCTTCTCCTTTCATCAACTACCTGTCCCATCTCCCCACATGTCTTCTGTGTTGAACGCATTTCAGCGAGTCCCTCCCAAGTCCGAGCCAAAACCACTGCAAGTGGTGATCCCCAAGGGCTACGTATTGGACTCCAACGGCCGACCCATCGTGCCCGTTGGTGCCCGCAAGTCGGAGGGCTACTACTCGGACCCGGCTGCTCGCTACTCCTGTCGCGACACCGCCCGTGAACGGTACTTTGCGATCGCCAAAGGCGGCATATAAGAATATCTTCCCCTGGAGTCCACTCAGCCTCACGGCTGGGTGGGTCTCCTTTTTTGTTTCTTCCCTAAATAGAAAGTTTTCCAATGAACCTCACTCTGTCCACATTTCCGTCTTGGCACGCTGCGTTTGGCGAGCTCATCGAGTCCAGCAGCTCTGAGTCTCAGGCGGTCAACAAGATCGCTCGGGAGCTGGGCAATAGTACTGAGGCGATGGTGCGCGCACTGCTGCTGAGCTTTCAGTTCTATCACGGAGTGACCAAACACCGCCTCAAGCACTGGAGCTCCCAAGGTTTTAAGCTCAGCCAAGGGGAAGTAGCGCTGATCAAAAAGGCCGGCGTGTCGGCTCTGCAAAAGCTCGGTGCCAGCGTAGCCAACTTCACCACCGTAGTGCCTCGGCATAATCGAGATAGCTACTCAGACAACGACGAGCTGATGCTGCGCACTACGTTCTCGTTCAACATCTTCAAAGCCCTGGACAAAGGCGTGTTAATGGAGCTCGCTGACCTGTCGCCGCTTCACAATACGCTGGTGACAAGTGAAAAGGCTCTGGGGTTGGACACCTTGTTCAAGCCCACTAGCGAGCTGATAGCTCAAATAGCTCCCGAAAACCAGGAGATGTTCAATGAGGCAAGCACTGCAATCACCTCGCATCTTACTTGTTTTATGCAAGGCACCTATCAGGTGCGACTCAGACATATCCGAGCTATGCTGGCTGACTCGGTCCTCAGCGACCGCCGAGCTCAGTGCCTGTATATGACTGACTCCGATCTGGCTGTGCGTGTAATGCACCTGATCGGCTACATCGATTCCACGATCGATGCCCTCAATGACCGCACCAGCTCGGTCAAGTCCTTGATGGGGCGAAACCCCACCGCCAAGGATATCCGTTCCATCATCCGTGGCAATTGCGCCACCGCACGCTCTCATCTTACTGTGATCCGCAGTGAGCTCAAGGACATGATGCTGATCTATCATGCCCAGATGAACGTGCGTCGGCGCTTCCCGGAATTCTTCAAGACAATCACGGAGATCCGCACTGCCGGTCCCGACAAATGAAAGGCTCCCCTGTGTCCAAACATTACATCACCTCCGAGCTGCTGACCATTGCAGCTAACGAACTCCTGGGTAGCCAGGTATTCGCGCGCTTCATGCGCGACTGCGACAACTCCAGTTACGGCAAGCCGCCAGCGCACATCACTGAAGGTGACCTCGCGCAGGTCAGCTACATCGTCAACAGTTCGTTCGATACAGTCCTTGGCAGGGACCGTGCGCCCAACACACCTAGCGTGCTGTCAAACTACTCCAACGCTGCCATCCTCGATGGTTTGTGCCGCTGGAACTACCGTAACAGCGAGGGCATCGCTCGCATTGTGTACTTTGCGATCTCCCTGATCACGAGCCCTATCGTGTTCGAGGCCCGCAAACGCGGAGTCGACCACGCAGTCAGCCTGCACAACTCGGTGGACTTGACCAACATCCGAGCAGCGATGCTCAAAGACGATCCGGTCTTCTTGGCTCAGGTGTTCCGGGAAGCTTTGATCTCCCAGCCCCTGATGGCCAAACTGCCGTTGGCCAGAGCCGGTGATGTCTACAACCAACTGACAGCGGTCTCCTCGGCCGCCAACCAGCTGATGGCTGACGGGCAGCTCGTCGAAGAATCGATGACGTTGCTCAGTCGCACGAGCTCCACCAGCGTGGTGCCCATCCGGCTCGATGGAGCAGAAGCGCGGGAGTCGGCTATCCGACGACTGTTCCAGACGGTGCATGCGATCGCTGAGTACAAGACCGAAAAGAGTCACTCGGAGCTTCGCAGCTTCCTGAACACGGCAAGTACCGTTACCAGTTTGGTACGCTTCATGAGCGCGGACTACAATGAAGCGGTCAGCGATGTGCTCAGCACACTGCTGCCCGTGGAAAAGCTGATCCAGAACTACTCGTTCACCGCCGGTGTGCTGCTGCAGCGCGCCCACGCCGGACAGCTGGTGTACGCCGAGATGCTCAACCTGTGCACCCAGTGGTACAGTTTGATCAACGCCGATCTGATGCTCGTGTTCAAGGTGTTCGCTCACCTGCTGGTCCATGTTGAAGAAGAACTGCCCTCCACTGGAAGTGACGTCACCCGTGACATCTATCGAGTCACTACCGAGTCGATGCTCAAGCGCGCAGATCTGCCCAAGGTCTACGCGACGACGCACATGCAGCAGTTCCACTGACACACCACTGGCCGGGCTCCTTCGGGAGTCCGGCTGGTGAGTGCTTTATTTTTTGCCTCTTTGTAAACCGATAAGGTCACTTACACCTTACTTGAGATAGACCTGTGTTCTATTTATAGCATGCCGGTTTATCGGGTGTAGAGTACGCTAAATTGAAAGGAGTCCAATGCAAATTGAGATGCAGTCCGTCGCTTCTATCCGATCGATGGACCACGAGTTCTCTCCTGTAGACGATACCCGGTATCGGGGGTATCTGAGGGAGAGGTTCAACAAGACGATGGAACACCTGAGCCGGGCTACGGGCCGTGTGGCTACGGAATTCATGGAGCGCTCCAGTCGGCTGTTTGAGAAAGTCAACAGCCATGAAGCACTTCGCAAGGTGCGCGCGATCTCTCGCAACGTCAAAGGCTCTCGCCGGGGTAACATCATCCACTATGTGCGGGATCTGGAAGACTGCAGAAGTGCTGGCTTTGCGATGCAGCGGTGGTTGATGACTTCCGTGGCACTACGGGAAGCATTCCTCAAACAGCGCATTGACGGCTATCACGCCACGTATGACAACCTGCATGGCGAGGACATCGGTGAAAAGCACTATGACTTCCGCCGAGCTACTAACGGCATGCTGCGCAGCGCGCTCAATGAAAATGGTGAGCGGGAGTATTTCGTGATGGAGTACTTTGAACATCTTCTGGAAGGCGACCGAGAGCTGGAGATCGACGAAAAGGAAACTATCGCCGATGCCGTCTGGATCGCCGAGATGATGCTTGCGGCGGGCTTTGACCCGACCGACGCTGGAGCAGGCCGCGAGACCATCCAGTAACCTTCAACCTTTATTACCGAGATACAGATATGGCCACCTCCACTTCCTTCAAGATACAGCACCGCTGGTTTTGCAAGAAATGCGACGCCCTGGTGCGTGAAGGCGACACAACGGAACACACCTTTCCTGAAAAGGAAATGCAAGCGTCGTCTGCGCGGCTCGACGGCCTGGAGGTGTTCACCACCAAGGAAGGCCCTGACTTGGTGACGGTGATCGGGCACTCGGACGAGTCCTGCCGTACCTGCTGATGCACTCACTCCCGCTGGCCTTCGGGCTGGCGGGAGTAGAGTCCTTTTTTTGTCCTCGATGCTATGGCGCGTATAGCAGTATGAGGATTGAACAATGGCTAAAGTGATATACTACCCGTCCATCGACTTGGACGGTTGGGTAGCGGAAGTGGGCAAAAAGCTCGATTCCCTGCTATCGGACTTTTACTGTGCTGAGTACTCTCAGGACTACGTCTTTTATGGCTCTATCTCTTCATTGCCCTGGATCATCCAGCAAAACAACGGACAAATGACGGAAACTGCGGACAAGATCCGCTCGTCACTCCAGCAGTACCTCATGAAGTACTTCGAGAACGTCTACGTTGAATGCTCGGAAGTGCCCAGTGACAATGAAGTGCAAGGTATCCTGAACCTCTATTTAGAGGTCTCGGATAATGGAGAAACGATGAAGTTGCGTAACCTTTTGAAGGTGGACGGCACTTACCTTTCTGAAGTCATGAAAATCTTAGCCTAGGAGCACTCATCATGAGACCCCCCGCATCCCGTCCCACGGACGACCCCAGCGTGACCATCAAGCGCATGAAGACCCATGAGCTGGGCAAAGCCAAGCGCGACATCCTGGAGGAAAACGAGAAGCGCCTGATCACCCAGGCCATCCTCAAGGATCAAGAAGCGATCAGCGCTTTGATCGACGATCCGGAAAACGATCCCACCCGCATCCGGTTTCCCGAACGCATCTTCCGCGAGAACTTCCTGCCGGTGATCACGGGCGAGGCGCAAACGAAGCTGCCGCCCGGTGTCACCAGCGAAGCCATCGAACAGCAGGCTCGCCAAAAGTGGCTGGCTGTGTCTCGCGGCAACCTCAACGAAGTCGATGTGGTGGACGACGACAACAAAGTCGTCTTCACGATGCCGGCGTTGTTTCCCACCGGCAACTTCCATACCCTGCAAGACCGGGAAGGCGGCTCTGCGCCCCTGAAGGTCTACGCCAAGGACTACCGCGACCATCTGCAAACGCTGCCCACTGTGGGCATGCAAAAGCTCAAGTTCGGGCTGGACCAACACCTGGAGCGGATGTTCGCCAATGGCGAAGACAACACCGTCAAAGAGAAGATCAACAAGATGCTGGACTACTATGGGATTGACCTCGGCAACAAGCCTGCACAAGGAGCACAAGCTCAAGCCGACGACGGCGGCCTGGGAGAGATGTTCTACGATTGAGTTCGCTAAGAACATCTCGTATCTGGTCATCTCCGATATCCACCTGTTTCATACCCAAAACCCCACAGAGTCGATAGTACGCAACCTGTCGATCTTCTTCGATGACTTCGCGCCCAGCTCCCGGTTCGCCAAGTTGGACATCATCTTCATCGCAGGAGACATCTTCGAGACGCTGCTGTACTTCAAGCACCCGGCGGTGGTATGTGTGATCGAGTTCTTCAGGCGCTTGATGAAGTTTTGTGCTGTGCACGGCATCATCTTGCGGATACTGGAGGGCACACCCAGCCACGACTACAAGCAAGCAGTGAATTTCCAGCCTTTGGCCGATGCATTTGGCCCAGAGCTGGACTACCGGTATGTGCAGTCCCTGAGCATTGAGCGCATCTCACGGCTGAATCTCTCGGTGCTGTATGTTCCCGATGAATGGGGAGGCTCAGCTGAAGAATGCCACCGCCAACTGGAGATCATGCTCCAGGAAGAAGGTATGGAGCAGGTGGATATCGCCATCATGCACGGGATGTTCGAGCACCAGCTCCCAGAAGTGGGCAATGACCCGCTGGTGCACTCGAGTGCTTACTATCTTGGCATCGTCAAGTACTTCATCAACATAGGCCATGTGCACACGGCCTCTGTGATGCTGCGAATACTGGCACAGGGCTCCTTTGACCGTACCGCCCACGGTCAGGAGGAGAAAAAGGGCGCCTTCTTGGTGCACCTGCGCCTCAATGGACAGCACAGCTTTGAGTTTGTCGAGAACAAACATGCGATGGTCTTCAAAACGTTCGACATCCCGGACCAAGACCTTGACAAAGCTGTCGCTAAGCTGCGATCGAATCTGGAGTCGGTGCCCGACAACAGTCATGTACGAGTGAGGGCTCCTCGGGGCTCTCCGATCTTCAGTGTCTTCGATACCTTCAAGCGTGACTACATCCGTATCACGTTCAAAAAGGAGATAGAAGATGAGAAAGACCACAAGAAGGATCAGCTCCAGGAGTTGATCAGTCTTGAAAGCGAGTTCACTCCAGTGTACCTACCCAAGGAAGCCATCGTTGGCATGATCTTGAAGGAAGTCACCTCTGTTCACGTCCTGAGTCCTCAGGAACTGGAGGAGCTGACCGGGGAGCTGGACAGTCTTCACGTTTAAAAGAGAGCTTACACCATGGCAGCCACACTTGTGGACAGAACTGTCTCTGGTTTTCCGCTCAGTATCTCTACGGGACTTGCGTTTGAGTCGTTGTTTCCGCCCAGACAGGCGGTCTACGATGATAGTCGCAAGATCCCGCAGAAGATCGCCCTGGCTGAGTACAACCAGATATGGATCAACGTCGATACGTTGTTTCGCAACATGATTCAGTCCTCGTCCAAGGAGATCATCCACTCGACCAGCTACCAAGAAGCTGCCATCGTGCTGGACGGAGAGATGGAAACTATCCGAAGCATCCTCAAAAACGAAGGTCGGGGCCGTACGGCTCCGATCTTCTATTTGTGTGATTATCAAAAAGCTTTGGAGAAGAGACACAAAGCAATCGATCTGAGGCGCGACAACAGTCCCACTCAGACCTACATCGAGACGATGCGCCGGGAGACCATGAAGATCCTCATCGAGGAAGTCGAGGGTCTACACAACTTCAAGGGTGCTATCGAGAGCATCGGAGTACCCACCTCCGCATTGATGCTCACCCATTACCCGTATGACTTGCTGTCTCGAAAGCTGTTCACCAAGCTGGACTTGCTGGAGAGCAATACTGGTAAGCTGAAGACGCCCCGGCAGTGGAACAGCAAATACTACCCGCTTCCGGGAAAAGACATGAGTATATTGCCGTGGTATCGGTTCATGCTCATGACGTTTGGTGATAAGGTGCTCATCGTGCCTCAGCCCAAGAAGCTACGCGACTCAATCTACGAGACCGCCGTCAAGCGCCAATGGACACCACTGACTACCATGGACAAATGCATGCTGGATCTGTCGATAGACCTGAACCCGTATGACTATGCCGTGATCCGGACGTTCTAAAAAGACGTCGTAAAGTCATAAAGTGCTGAAGCAGTGGGGCTTTAAGGAGTCAGCTTCAGCGCTGTGGCTCCTTTTGGTCCTTTTCACAAACCCAAATCTCATCTGTACAGAAAGCAACCCCCAATGTCCAATCAGAACAACTTCGCCAATCGCGGGCCACTGGACGTCCTTGAATTCCCGATGGCGGCTTTGTACACACAAGCCCCCGGCAGCGACCGCGATCGTGCCTCCTTCAACGTCTCCATCCTGAATGGAAACCCGCGATTTGGCGTCTGGACGCGCGTGCAGGGCGAGAAGTCCCCCATCCAGGGCGGCATCGGTGGTGTGGCCATGGAGGCGCTGCTCGACGACATGGAAGACTGCTTCCAGGGCAATGGTGTCAGTGCCCGCAAATTCGCGGTGATGACCCGTCCCAAGACCGATGACGGCTCCACCACGGGCGACTACCGCAAAGTGCTGGGCGCCACCGTCAAGTACGGCATCGACCAAGAAGACAACCACCGCTGGGTGATGCTGGAGTCGGCTGACGAATCGCGCGCCAAGATCGTCTTCAAGTTCCGGGCCTTCGAATGGCACCCGATGGCTACGGCCGAAGGCTCGTACACCGACGAGCAAGCTTCCAAGATCCATGCGCTGGCCTGGGTGCGCTATCTGCGCAAGATCTTCATCCAACACAGCAAGGGCCAGACCGTGGAAGAACGCAAGGCACGTGCTGAACAGTTCAAGAAGGGCAAGAGCGGCGGCCAAGGTGGCGGGCAGCGTCCCGCACAGCGCTCGTCTGACCCGATGGGTAACTTCAGCTTCGACGACGACGTCGGCGGCTTCTAAGCACAAGAAACCCCAAGTCCCCGGGGGTGTTATCGGGGACACTACTTCGTCATCATGAAAGACTGAGACATGCCTGCTTTGTATTCCGCCCAAGCCAAGTTCCTCTCGGACAAGGCCATCGACCTGATCACCCACCGCAAGACCGGCGCTTTGATTGCTGGCTGTCGGTTCATCCTGAGCCGTCACCATGAGCATGAAAGTGCGGTCGACGGATCGCCTGAAACCGTCAAGCGAGCGATGGACAAGCTGGGGTTCGTGAAGATGTCTGAATCCGCGGATCCATTCGTCGACAGCATCTACGACCGCTGGCTGTATACGCGCCCCATCACTGATGGAGACAACTACATAGGGATCCGGCTGGTATCGATCCTGGGCCCCCGTGTGGATGGCCGACTGACAGTGGCTCGGCCCAACCTGATCACAGTGGTGGACTACACTATCACCGACGGCACGAACATGGAAACTGAAGTCATGGCCGCTCAGCTCGCCCGTGTCGAACACGGTATCGTGGAACGCCAGTATGGCTTTACTGCGGCAGAAACCCGTGAAACGTTCCAACGCGCCATTGCCAACGCTCGCCTGTAACAGGTAACCCACTACCCCAGCTCCAGCCTTTGTGCTGGGGTTGGGGGCTATGAAAGCATCCATATGTTCGAAGCAGATATAGAGTTACCCCAGGGCTTCACAGAGCAGCAAGCGGCTGCTCGCCAGATCGCTCTCCAGTATCTGGGGGTCGTCAGCAAGGTCACCGCCAACACTGACGGAGAGATCATTGCTCCCGAGCTATTGTGTCGCCTAGAGTCCGAGCTTGCCAAGGAAGTAGCCATGCTATCCCTGCGGTACGGTGCCCAATCCTGGATGAATGACTTCGGTCATCGGTTCCGGTTCTCCGTCACATCCAACATGGATGCCATCGTGATCGATGAGACCAGCGGTCGTCTGTTCAGTATGTACCGCGGCCACGAGAGTGTCCTCAAGCATCACCAGTTCACCCCTATAACCGAGTCCTAAGTAGAAAGCCTGTCATGAATCTGGAAACCATAGCCGTATCCCGCCAGTACGTGGAAACCCAAGCACTGGAGATGATCAACAAAGCCGTCACCTCCAATAACAACAAGGATCTGAACCTGGAGGAGTCGATCCGTCTGTTTTGGCCTTCGGTCACGCGGATGCCGTCAGCATTCATTGTTTTGAAGGACGGCGCCTTCCAGTATTGCAGCGATCATCCTACCACCACTCGGCGCCTGATGAGCGAGGAGGGGTTCTCCGAGTACAGTGCAGGTCACGATTACTGGAACCGGGAAAACCGTCAACGCTATTTGAAGCTACTGTACTCTACGTATCCGTCGGGGACGCAGTATTTAGCGGGTGTGGGCATCGTGACGATCGATCATGACTCCAATTTCGGAATCAGTGATCACGATATCCGCTCGATCACTGTCCAATCGCGTGTTTACACCTTCAGCGAGAAGGCCGAGATGATGGTGCCCTACAAGGCGCTGCAAACTCTGGGCACTCCGGACCCAGAAGCCTATATCCGGGAGAGGCTCAAAGAAAAGGATGAAGTCATGATCGAATCGGTGATCAATAACTATCGCCATATGCGGTGCGAGTTCGCGACATAAAGCTCCGCTGTCTCAGCCCCTTGTAGGGGCTGAGATGGAGGGTCTTTGTAGATTACTGAGGTCACTTACACTTTACTTGAGGATGGCGTTTACGACCGATCCATATTTTATCGTTCAAATAGAAAGCTCTATATGTCAGGCATGTACGGGAAGATGAATATATCGAGTTGGCCGAGAATGGGGATATATGCGATCATTCCGATGGGTGATGGTCGGATGTGGTGCAAGAAGGACTATAGCGTCAGCTGTCACGACTACTCTGAGAGATACGTAGCAACGAACCACTCTGCTGGATTGCTAGCTTCAAAAGCTGTACACACAGCGGCAATATGTAAGAAGATGGTCCACTCACAGGAGATACTTCGAGACATGGTCCAGGGTTCGACTGAGGTGCTGGATATTCCCAGAAACCGAGCAGCCTTTGATGCCGTCGGTAACCTGCAGATGTTCATCGGGCTTTATTGTGAGTTGCCCGATGGCGATGAGCCGATCTACTCGACGTTCACTACTATGAGTCGAGGAGAAGTGTACAACCCCCTGTATGGTTGCCGAAACTCCGATGTGACACTGGCGCAGTTCCATCATCAGCTCGACCTCATCATCAAGCTTGGCTTGTTTCGGTATGTCGACCATTTGCTCAACATATACATGAACGCACGCAAACGACTGGGGTAACGGATGTCAAAAGTATACGGAGAAGTGGATCTGGCTGACGGGATCATGACAATAGGAGAGGAGACGGATGCGGGAGCTCAGATCTATCTGACCCACAAGCCAACGTATCGCTTTGAACAAGTCAACGAGTATGACAGCCAGCATCACGACAATTCTAAGAGAGACGTCGAGAAAAGCGTCTGGACCGACAACAACGATGTTGAGGATAGTGTCTCTGTGACGCTGTCTGCATCAGTGGACCGCATGGTCAAAGCTTTGAAGAGTGGCACGCACATGCTGCTGTTTCAGGCCAGTGGCTGGGAGTTGATGAATCTGGTCAAGGAACCCGACTGGGCGTGGCCGGACGATGTGTTCTCAGTTATCCCTAGGCGTGATATGGGAGAATTCATTAACGCTCGCCGTCAGCTGTACCTGAGCCTGGAGGCTAGCGAGGTATACAGACTCGCTGAGATGATCACGTTTCGGGGTATGGACATCGACGACTATAGTCCAATCTTCGGCAAGAAGTACTATGCTGTCGATCTCGATGAGTACGTAGGGTTATTGCGCCAAGCCCAGAGCCGGGGCATATGGTGGCTGCAAGACTACGTTAGACACAAACTAAGACAGGGACGCAAAAATGAGTAAGCGATACGGAGAGATCAACTACAACAATGGTGATTATGGATTCTACACGAACCGACCTGTATGCGACTTCAAGGAGATCAATGCCCGAGAAGATATGTACGGTGATAGCGGCCGCAGTAGACGCAATATAAAAGGAATAGCTACGTTCAGGGGATCTGTCGTCACACTGACTGCATCAATCGACATGATGGTCAAGGCACTTAAGACTCCTGCGTATATGGGAATGATCGGCATGAGCTCCTGGGAGCTTGTGGCTGCTTCCTCCGTGGACAGGGGTTGGTTCAGCGATGACGACCCGATGGCATGCATCCCCTCTGAGGACATCCGCCGCTACAATGACGCGATCGACTGGTTTACCTCGTGTCTGCGGGGGGTGTGTTGGCCAGTTATCATACCGCTGCTGACGTTCGAGGATCTCGACCGCAATGAGCACAATCCCCTGTTTGGCAAACGGATCTTCGAGATCACGCACGTCGAGTACATCGCTCTGTTGCGTCAGATCCAAGCCAAAGGTCCTTACTGGCTCAATGACCATGTCAGGGCCACTCTAAGAAAGGCAAGAAAAAGTGAGTAAGCGATATGGAGAAGTGGAGCACGGAGTCATACGAAGTGGGGCATGCGAGGACATAACGCATATGCGTATCAAAAGAAATATTCGTGTGCTCCAAAATCGACGTAAGGAAGGTGCTCATAAGACGCGCCTACGCTCAGAAGAAAGTCACCTGCAGTACGAGGGCACCATCTACTGTCATATCTCCCGGCTAATTAAGTTACTGGCTACTGACCTTGACTTCAAGATCGCTATGCAGGGAAATGCACTCGAAGAAGGTGACTTTCGAGCAGCTGACTATTCGAATGAACGCATGTCTGCTATCGAAGAAACTGCTGAAGAGATATACACGCACATATACGCCTTTAGCTATTTTTATGCTTTTGATTTATATGCGCGCCTGGCTCTCCTGTATGCTGACACAATGGATTATAATCCGATATTCCAAAAGCGCAATTGCGAGATTACTCGATTGGAATATATCGCGTTTTTAAAGCAATTGCAAAGGGAGGGTATTCAGTCATATATTAACCGGGCAATTAAACTGATAATGAATTCGAGAAAGGGGTAGGTTTATGGGACTTATGTTTTCTGATCTGCCAGACCATCCGAATGACATCTCCTTAAAAACCGATCGGCGACTGTCTCGCTTATTTTGGCGTCTGTGCAATATCCTCGACACCGAGCAAGCGTTTGCACGCTATGTACGATACTGGGGCCATAAGAACAGCGGGCTTTACCGGATAGCAAGTCAGTTCTATGACCCATGCTACCTGACTGGGAACTGGATAACTAACGCCATGACTGTATCCGGCGCTGATGCCAGAGTAGTCAACTCTGTCTTGATGCGCGATAACCGAGGCGGTATTAATCCGCTATACGGTCGCAACTCCCGTCTGGTGACTCGCCAGATGCACCATACGCTGATGCTGGACCTGGCCAAGCTCAGTGACGGGGAGATCATCCGAGAGCTCACTAGGCGAGTTTTAGGGAGCACACCATGAGTGGACGTGGAGCAAGGATCGCATTACTGGAGTACGATGATGACGCACATGGCTTTACGCGCCGTCGTTATGACTACCTGACGCTGGAGCGCACGCTCGATCGGCTGCTGAGCAAGCCCGAGGCTGTGAAGTTCATGCTCAACAGTGCTCTTCTCAAAATCGGGGAGTATCGGGATAGGTCTCTTTCCTGGGACCAGATCACTCGCCCTGATCAATCTTTGGCCATCAAGGGCTATCGGGAAAAGCAGCGAGCGGTCTATTCTGACATGGACCGATTATGTCGCATATTCAACGATATAGTCGGTTATAATAAGGCCGGGTATTGGATTTTAGGAGTATTGAATTCCAAAGATTTTAATCCTTATTACGGAAAGGCAAATATATCAGTAAAACCAATTGAAATAATCGAAGAGTTACAGTTAATGCGCTCAATAGGTGGTAAAGCCTCTATTAACCGTATTCGAGCAAATCCCGCTATCGTTAGTTTATTCAAGTAAGAAAGCTTTATTGTCATGACAGAACAAATCTCCTCTCCCCTGGACAACTTCCACGCTGAGCTCAACAAGCTCAAGAGCAGTGTGGGTTCCTCCAAAGACCACCCCATCCGCAACCTGTCAGCCAAAACCGCTGACCCCAGCTTGTCTCAGCACTACCGCCAGATGGCTGCTGTGGTGCGTACGGGCACTGCCGCCGAGGTGCTGCCTGGCGTATGCCTGGCACTGATGGCGGTGAAGATGGACGATATCCCCGTCAATCCCATCTACGGCAAGGTCACCGCACTGATCACTCACACGGAGGTGCTCGCCAAGATCGATGAGTTCCTGCGCTCCACCCCCAAACAGCTCAATGCCAAGTACGGCAAAGACCTCACCATCAAGGCGTAATTCATCATGACTCACTATTACAAACTGGCCGATCTCCAGGAGATCGCCAAGCACAATGCAGGGGGTTACTTCACTGGCGAGTGTGTCCAAGTCTGGACGGGTCTGAGTGTGATGTTGTCGGGCTATCCAGAGGTGCAGTCTCTGTCTACGGAAAACGGGCTGCTCGTGCGTCCCAAAGGTCGGACTGCTTACCGCATCATGGTGCTGAACGTTCGCTACTACGCCGATGGCGAATGGCACACCAAGGAGATCCGTTACAACCGCTACCGTCCCATCGACGGAGGCTTTCCAGCCAGTGGGGAAGATACCGTCGTGCCGCTGCGGATACTGGACTACCTGCAAGGCCAGGGCGTGGGAAAGCCCGGTGAGTACGATGAGCTCAGGTTGTTCTTCAAGCGATTCATGGGCCGGGAGTACAGACTGGGGGACTTCCGTGCTCTGATGGAAGTATGGTGGGGCTGCAAGTACTTCGACCACCACTACTGGGCGATCGATGGCAGCAGCTACTCCTTTCACCGGGATCGTCATGTCCGCATGATGCAGATGGCCAAGACCAATCCCGTTGCCAAGGAGATGATGCTGCACCACAAAGTACCCATCACGGAGGAACGCAAGTGAAAGATGTGCTCCTAAAGCGTATGAGCCTGCGGGCTGCTGCTAATGCGGTTCTCATCGCGTACGACCCCGAGTCTGATGCGCCAGATGCTCCCATCCAGGGAGTATCCCGGCAGCTCGACCGCAAGATCAAGGAAGCATTCGGGGAGACGCCTCAAGTAGAGGCTGACCCACTGCCTCCGCCTATCCGACCCAAGCGCGGAATCCCGTTGTCGGGACGAGAGCCTTGGTATCACAGCTACCGTCGATAGTTGTGTCATAAGCCAGACAAAGCACATCCCCTACACTCCCAGACCGCGAGGTCTGGGAGTGTAGGTTTGGATTGGATGCGTAGGTAAGCGTGTTTCCACACGCCCACCCCGCCAGTGACCACTGGCTAAAGTTGCTTGTACTTTATTTTTTGTCCCCTTTGTGGAAGTTTTCAGTCACATATACTCTACTTGAGGCACACCGCTTCAATATCTTTGTTCGCTAACTGAAAGACTCAAATGACCAGCAAGCCCCTGAACATCGCAGCTGCCCAGATTCCTGCCCCTGATACGACTCCCACTCGTTCGCGCTTTAACTTCCCGCGGGTGGCCGAGGACGCCCGCTACGATGACCGCGACTACTGTGGCCGTGACCATGAACGTGAAGAGCGTACCCGTGAACGCGAAGACCTGGCCCGTGAACGTGACCTCGAACGCGCTGACCGCGATCGTGAACGCGCAGACCGTGCTCGTGCTCGTGACGACCGCCGCCGCGAACGTGACTACGGCCGCTCCAGCGACGCCTATCGCTGTGCCCGCATCTCGGCACCCAGTCGCCATACGCCCGTGCTCAACGGCGTAGACTTGAGTATCGCTGAGCAGCGCTTCCTCAACGATCGCGTCCAGGCCATGAGCGAAGAGATCCTGGACCTGATGGCCTATGCCGAGAACACCCGTGAGCGCATTGCCCGTGAGCAGCGTCTGCTGGCTGATCGTCTGGTTGAGATCAAGGAGTTGACTGTGCTTCGTGACGCCGGACTGGAGCGCCTGAGCGCGATGCTGACCAAGCCGGCTCCCGCTCCTGCTCCTGCTGCTCCGCTTGAAGTCCCGACGTCCGATACACCTTGATAGTGGCCGATATCCGATGGCCTAGTACAAAGGAGTAGTTATGCCATCGACTTCGAAGAAGCAAGAGAACTTCATGCGGGCTGTGGCCCACAACAAGGAGTTCGCTGACAAAGTGGGAGTTGACCAAAAGGTCGGCGAAGACTTTGAAGCCGCCGATAAGGCGCAATCGCCCCAAAAGCGGGCAGCCAAGCCTGAAAAGGCCAAGAGCTCCAACGAGAGCTTCCTCAAACGCTGGTGATCCCAGCTCCCTCATCTCCGGCAGCCTTCGGGCTGTCGGAGGTATTGTTTTTTGTCGTCCTCTAATAGAAAGTCCCTGATCATGTCCGCTGCTGACAACAAGACCTCCATCTCCAAGATCGAACCCAACACCTACACGCTGTACTGGCTCGACGGCGTGCGCGAAGTGATCCGCGGCGATGACATCGCCCAGGCCTTCGTGAATGCAGGCTATGGCGACGGCTCCCTGCGCGCTGTGGATATGTGGCGCTGGGGCAATGATACCGAATATGTCTGGGACAAGGCCAAGCGCGTCTGGGTGCGTGACATCAACTCCTTGGTGGGTGCCGAATGATGGAACGCAAGACAGCCAAGCAAATGCGCGAAGAACTTCACCAGCTGGAGGACTTTTACTCAGACGCATTCTTCACCGTGATGTCGGTGATTTTTCTCGGATTCATCGCCTTCATGGGGGCGATGATCTGGTTCGGTATCCAAGAAGTCCAGGAAAAAGGCATGCGCTCTGGACTTCTGGTAGTGTTCGTCCTTGGTCCGATCACGATCAGCGCATGCCTGAAAGCTTTATGGGACCATTGGCGCGTGGTCTTCCGTCGTCTCTTTACCCGTTAACTTCTCATCTCTATATAGAAAGGTCTATCCACCATGGTCAATCCCGCTACCGCCATCCCCCGCAGCCAATGGAAGTTCCCCATCGGTCCTGATCGCGACACGAATGCGTTCTTCTTGTTTCACTCTGTGCGGTCCGTGACTGCCGACGAGAACCGCGCCGCAGAAGTGGTGCTGCTCGACGCGCTGGTGCAGCACGCTAAAAATGAGCTCAAGGAGGCTGAGGCCGTCGCTACTTTGCGCATCATCCAGACCTACGGCACCACGGAGCTGTGGGCGGGCGAGTCCGTCCGCAGCCTGGTGCTCCTCGTGCGGGAATACATGGACGCCAAAGTAAATGCTGCGCCTGCGAACTCCGAGTTCGACCGATACAAAACGCGGGTCATCGCCATGGCGCGCATCAAGAGCCCTCAGGACGTCCTGCATGAGATGCGCAAGTGGAGTGCTCGCCACATCGCGGTCGCCAGTGTAACGATCCAGCATCTGAAGGTGGTACGTGACGCCTTTTGCCTGACGGTGGGATTTTCCCAGTACCTGGAGGCGTTCAACGAGGAGATGGAGCGCATCTGCAAAGACGCCGGCATCGTCAACCGCGCTCCGGCCCTGTTCAAGACCGAGGACAAGGAGTTCCACGCGAGCTACAAGAATATCGATCACCTCTTGACGGTCGACTTCCTGACTAAGGTGCCCCTGGTTCTGCAAAAGCTCAGCCATTCTACCGATCCCCAGTTCTCGGACATCATGGTGCTGGTCGATTCGTTCAAGCGCACGATAGGCTACCAGGAGCTGCAAGGCAGTCTGCTGCCCCTGATCATCGGGCACGTCGATTACCTCAAGAGTCAGGGCGCCTGGATCGACAATGACCGTGGCGTGCCTGGCCCTCCTGTGGAAATCCCTGAACGCCTGGCCAAACAGCTGTACGCGTTCAACGAAGCGCTGGTCACCAAAAAGCCAGCCTGGGCGCTGAGTGTGTTTCGGATCATCAGCAAGTCCATCGCTGAGCAGCCGGCAGATGTTCAGGCGGCTGCGTTCACCAAGCTCAAGGCTCTGAGTGTGGACTTCCCCACGTTCACACGCCTGAACCTGGCTATGGCGCGCCGTCGCGCTACAGGTGAGCTCTTCAAGGCCATCGACACCATGAGTCGCACGCTGGGCCTGGATCCTCACCTGAGTGATGCTGAGGCCGGTATGGGGCTGGATCGGGAGATCGAAGCGACTGTGGAGTTCATCATCGAGACCTTCAACCGCCGTTGATCGGCTTCATGCCTGGGGCACCTGCTCCAGGCACTTCCCAACCCTCTAATAGAAAGTTCGATATGTCCAAAGACCGCAAGACCGCCATCAGTGAGATGATCGCTCGCTTCGATCTCTATAAGACCGAGGCGGGGATTATCCCTGTCCATCTGTCGCTGTTGATCATCTCCACGGCCTCGATACGTGGGCAGCTGCGCCGTTGGGTCGACAGCCAAGAGCCCTCCCAGGCTTTCCTGGCTGCCGTCGAAGCATTCAAGGTCGAAGCCAACAATCTGAGCGACGGCTTTCGCAAAATCGTCGAGACGGCTATCTCAGCTCGGGCTAATCCCTCGGTTGATTCCCTGGAATACCTGCAGCGGGACCTGCAGGCTTTGGCCTCGGATGTCTATCACTTCAAGTGGACGATCCCTCACCTGCTGATCACGGCTTTGGGGATCAACTACACCGTGCTTGAGTCTGTGACTCAGGTCAGCAATGACATCAACTGCTGTGTGCGGGCGATCGAGACTGAAGGTGTGACAGGGTGCTCGTTCATGGAGGACGCTAGCTTCGGTGCTAAGCGTCTGAGCCAAGAGCGCGAAAAGCTGCGTATCATCATCTCTGGCATCATCGACCACCTCAATCGCTACCTGACCAACAAGTCCGAGGGCTACAGCGGCACTCCCAGGCAGCGTACGGACGCACTGCTCGCCCGTATCCATCAGCTGCCGACGGAGCAAGGCAAGTTCGTCAAGGAGTACCTTCGATGGGCAGCTACGGGCTTTCACACGTTCCATGGAAGGATCGAAGATGTATTGCGGGCTCTGAACCCAGGCCGTGAGCACTATCGCCAGGACTTCACTGCGTTGACGGGAATAACCACCCAGCAGCTGGGGTTGCTGAAGGAGCGTTACAGCCAAAGGGAAAAGGCTGCCGATGAGCTCGAAGCCTTCAGCCAGTTGGGTGGAGTGCGGGCTCCTGGTCTGACGGGCATTGAAGCTCGCTACTGGCGCGATCAGATCAACCAGCTCAGTGCACTCATCCAGGCCCAGGTGTCTGACTCTTTGCTGTGGGCTCAAAGCCAGCCCATGTACCAGGGATTGGATCCGACCGCTCTGTAGACCGAAGGTGTAAACTAAAGATACACTTTTGTATATAGAGTGGCGGTGATAGCACCTGACCAAAAGACCCGGGCACCCGAAAGGGAGCTCGGGCCCCCACTCCCAGCAGCACTCGAAGAACACTCCGAACACTCCAGCTCACTCCAGTCACTCCAATCCTAGCGTAGCTTTACTCTGTAAAGCGAAGCTCTGATTAGCTAGAGCAGGGAACCATGCTCTAGCAACTGTGGTGTGCTCGCTAGTGAGCGTAGATCTCAAGAGTACACACTACAGCCTGAGGATCAACTTTGAGCTGTAATAGCTGATGAGCAAAGGACTCAACCTACAACACAAGGAACTCGTACCCATGACTCGTATCCTGCAGATCGCCGATGCGATCTTCTCCCCTATCTGCCTGATCATCGTAGCTGGCGCTGGCTTGGCCATGTGCTACGCTTTGGGACAGCTCATGCGTTTGTAAGCGCCTAGGCCATCGACTTGCCGTATACACTACGGCAGTACCTCCACCACAGTCCCCTACTAAGAGGGGACTGTGGTGGGTGTATGTTGTGTACTTAAATAGAAAGGTAAGGTAGAGTGTTATGCAGGCAATTATAATCGCTGTATGTGCGGCGGTGGGACTTATGGTCTCTGTGGGGTGTGCGTTTATGCCCGCTTACAGCAAAGCTGCTGGTCTGATGATCGATGGCAAGATAAGCCACGAGCAGTTCGATCGGGTGATACTGAAGTACAAAGTACTGTACTCTGCGCTGGGCTGGCCTGTATATACAGGTGTGGTGGGTTCATTGGTGCTGGCTTTTCTGTATATCGCTGACTTGTTTGATCAAGTCGGTATGTTGATTGGAGGATAAGAAAATGGCTGTACATGTGTTTTGGGTGCTTATAAGCATCGTAGGCGCTATAGTGGCAGTGATGGGTGTATGGATGGGGTATATGCAGGCTGGGCACTATCGGCGTGACCTGAGCCTGCAGTACGGTCACTGGCACGTATTGAGCCGTGAGCAAGAGCGCAGGGCTTTGTGGATATGGATCAAAGGCACTATCGGCGGGGGCGTGGTGATAGCGTTGATGGCTGCGGTGACTCTGTGGCCTATACTGCTGACTGAATATAACCGCATGGTAACTGGGGGATAAGAAGATGACTGATTACGACAAGGCGATAGTATTGGTGGTGATGTGGTGCACGGGAGTGACGGTGCTCGCCTTCATGATAGCCTATATGGTCAATGGCTCGGCGTATGTGGAGCGCTGCAAACGTCGCGATGGCGGGGGCTACTTCTACGAGATGCATGAGCGCGACCAGCCGGGCAAGCTGCTGTACTGCGCCAAGTGGGTGCCGGTATGGTGGGTGGCGATCGCTGTCATCTACATCGGTCTGTTTGCCAGTGAGGCGATGTTTGTATACCGGACACTGACCGCTGGATAAAGGCAGCTAGACAAGCTCCTCCTAAATAGAAAGGACTAAGTGTATATGGTATCGGTCTATGTGCCGCTCTCAGTGGAGCGTAATGATCGCACATGTATGCATGTGCAGATACTGGAGCATGACTGCAAAAGCGAGAAGCTTATCGGTCTGACCGTACAGGAGAAGGGCCCAGTGGCAGGGAGATGGTTCAAACTTCCCACTACTGGACGGATGTACAGGTTCAATGAGGAAGATCGGGAAACATACATGGGTCAGAAACTCATGTTCCGCTCTCCCATGACGTGCTCGACTGAAGGAGGCTTTTGCACAGTGTGCACAGGCGCTCCTATGGGCGTGATCGAGAGATCGGTCGAGCCCAACCGCTGGGACCAGCGCTACAGTAGCATACGGCAAGAACGCCTGCAGATGCTCGAATCCAACCGCAAATTCAAACGTGTAATCAAGAAAGACAGGAAACAATCATGAAGAAGATCCATCGCACCATCGCTCAACTGCAAGCATCGGCCATCTTGCGTGGCCTCAAATACCGGGACCGTAAGCGTCAAGCGCCGGTATACCGTGATGAGCACGGCAAGCGCTTCATACCGCAGAAGATCGTCTCGCCTGCGTTCATCAACAAGCAAGACAACGCGTGGAACCAGATGCGTGATATGGCCAAGCATGCCAGTATCTACCAGCTCGCCCGCATGTTCCGCTACCTGTATAATAGCGACCGGAGCATGATGGCCTTGTGCAGCTACACGCCGGATCCGGAGACTGCGTATTGCTATCACCGCAAGGGCGCACTGATGCGGGTTCCGGGCAAGAGCGTGCTGGACAGCGTGTTCTTTTCCAACTGCAAGGATGCCATGGCCATTGCAATGCTGGGTACGGGCTGGTACGACAAGGTACAAATGCTGCGCCGAGAGAACTGGGAGAGCTATGACATACTAGTCACAGATGACTCTCCTGATGTCGACTGGTCCGAGATCAGCGTAAAGAAGGCCGCTATCGCGGCTCAAGAGCAGGCATAACTGACCCTCCCAGACCCTCACGGGTCTGGGAGTGGTGTACCTTCTTTTTTTGTCTGCAATAGGATATACAAAAACAAACACACAACTTTATAGATTGTGCGGGGCCTTTGTAACGCGCCATGGTCACTTAAACCTTACTTGAGGAAAGACCCTCGGTTTAAATGAAAGCTGTTATGAACCGCAACAAGATTTCGGAAGTTGAAGTGACTGTTTTGACCCAGTTGTTGACAACTGCCATGCAAGACGCCATCGATAACACGACGTCCATGGGGTATGCCCATCTTCGCTGTGTGGAGGAAGACATCGAGAAAGCGTGGGTGCGCCGCCAGGCATTTGCTATCGATGTGTTTCGCAAGATGCGGCAAGCCGAGGGTTTGAGCGCAACCATCGAGATTGCGCAAGACAACATCTCCGGCGTTCGCATCAACGTCTTGGAGACGGAAAGCGGGGAGTTCTACTATGAGGTCGTCTATCTTCTCGACGGAGCTAAGAACGTCCTCAAGCCTCCTTCGTATTGGGAGATGAACGAGACGGTGAATATGGCGGACTTGCTGCATGACGCCCAACTCGACATCCAGCAAAGAGCAAGCAACGAGAAAGGAAAGACATGAAGATTGAGTCGGATTCTGGCACTATCTTGAGCCAGGATAAAAGTGTGCGTATCTCGCACACCGAGGATGGCGTCAAGCGTGGGGTGACTTTTCCGATCACCCTGTACAAGCAAGACTACTTCAAAAGCGACGAGACGTTCTCCAGCATCAACAGCTATTGGGCCCAGCTGCCCCAGGCTGACCAAGATGAGATCTTCCGGATCTACGAGAACATCCGTGAGCTGTTTGACTCGGTCAATGGGATCAAGGAGCTCAATGACGAACTGAAGGTGTATGTGGCCAACCTCATGGCTTTCCACAGCGCCCCAGATGTCGAGCGATGGATCCGCACTACCTCTGGGCTGGAAGTGCCCAAGAGCGTGCAGCAAGAGTACAGCTTTGACGTGGACAAGAACACGACGCGGGACCAGACCTACATCTACTCCGACTACCTGGGGTTGATGAGCCTGTCGGTGATCCTGCGTGCGATGATCCCGATCTGGGCCGTCTACAACAAGACCATACGCAGTGACAGCGGCAAGTCCTCCAAGGACACGCACTCGTTCCAATTGCTGGAGAAGTCCAGCATCTACAAGTGCGAGCCTATGGAGCGGCTGCGCCGGTATATCCAGGCCAACCTCAATAAGAGCTCCCACACCGGCAACCACACGCTGGAGTTGCTGTGCTCGGACGACATGCCCGAGATCAACCTGGCGCTGGTATGCGTGAGAAAGCTGTGCCTGGGAGAGCTCAGGGTCGATGATCCCAAGCAAAACCTGGCGGCGCTGGTGTACAACTACATCGTGGACAGACCTCCTCCACAGGGCCAGGACTTCTCCAAGCGCGTGCTGGAGAAGAAGATCCCCACTGAAGGTGGCGGGGAATCCGGGGAAAACAATGGATCGACCCTGGAACTGTACAAGGCCCGTTCGACCGTCACCGTCGGTCGGATCGCCGAAATGGAGTACGCGTGGAAGGATCCCCACAACCTGGCCAGGTATCTGTGCCCTGAATACGTACCCAGTCATCTGGATCGAGCACTGGAGACGACCCAAGAGCTGTACACGCATACCGTGCATCCGTGCATGTTGACGCTGGCTCAGTGGGTACTGGCTCCGGTATTCCCACCGATGGGTCTGTTCTATATGGACACCAACCTGATCCTGCGGGCATTCGCAGTGACCGAGACCGTGTTGCGCGGACGAGGTTTCAAGTCTTTGGCTCTGCTGTCGTCGGCGTATTCGCTCGATGACGAGGACGAAGGCATGCGAGTGACACCTGTGGGCTCCAAGAGCCATATCGGAGCAGAGATTCAGGAGCGGATGCTGGGACCCTTCCCCTACGCCCGTGAACAAAGAAAGCGCACGGCTACTCCTGTGCGCACCTGCTTTGTCACGGAAGACATCAAGGACTTGTCGTCGAAGTTCTTGGAGCACACCTGGCGCGCTACTGCAGACATCGAGTTGGTCACTGAGGTGCTGCGCACCTCCAGCGTTCGACGGATCCCCATCCCTCCGAACTTGAGAAGTGAACTGGCTCTGATGCTGCTGGACGCTGAAGAGCGGTTCGAGTAATCGAACACTACTACCCTTTCCTCCAACCTCTATAAGAAAGCAATTGAACATGTCCCAATCTCGCGAAAAGATCGAAGTGCGTCGCCTGATGTTCCAGGAAACCGGCATCTTCCGTGATGTCTATTCCCGGCCGCTGGAACTGATGATGAGCGACAATGCCGACGAGAAGATCCGCAATCGCCTGATGAATGCGCACCGTGACGGCAAGCTCAATGCGTCTGCTTTCAAGGGCGTGGCCTCCCGTATCCTGACACCTTCTATGAACGTGTCCGAGCGTGACCGCATCATCGTTCCCAATGGCTGGGACCGCCCACGGTGCCGCTTCTCGATGGAGCTTGGTATCACCAATCGCATCGGTGGCGAGGAGACCATGTTTGTCCAGGGCTTCACGGACCACCTGGGCTTGTCGGGCGCCAACAGCGTCGACCCGGACATGCGGCTGTATATCAACGGCTTCATCCGGGTGGGCTATGGCGTTCGCCACACATCGTTCGGCCGTGAGCAAGTACCGCTGATCAAAGAAATGGCCCAGGTCATCTCCGGGCGCCTGGTCTACGACCGCGACTACGACACCCATGCCATCCGGCCGGTCGATATGTTCTCGCGCATCCAGACCAACTTCTACGACCTGGGCTCTTCGGAGCCGCTGCGTGATACGCGGTCCATGGTGTCGTCGCCAGCCACTGCTTTGTTCTCGCGGCGCAAGCACGTGCTGCCAGCGGAGTATCTGGCCAACACCTTGCAGTCGTTCAGGTCTGCGTCCGACACCGCGGACTTCGCTCAAGGCGCTACCGACATCATCGGCCATGCCCAGCAAGACCTGAGCGCGGACATCGAGATGATGCGCGACAACCCGTTCGTGCGTCGAATCAGCGCCATCCAAGGCGTGATCGAGTCTGTGGAGTTCACCATCAAGGACTTGTTGGAAGTTGATCCAGACGCAGGTCGCCCTGGCCGCATCCGTGGCTCGGTGCTGGAAACCTCGGCTCGTCGAGAGCTGGCCACGATCGAGAACTGCTCTCGCTGGGACGATCGTACTGCCCAGGCGCAGTGGGCCGTGCAGATGAGCAACGGCATAGCCGCGATCATGATGAAGTACTACCACCGGGAGCTGCAGTTCACAGCGACCAACATGACCACCGGTGGCGTGGTGGTCAGTATTATCGAGACCACACCGGTGGCCGACGGTATGCCACTGTCGTTCATCGACTCCATGGTCGACGAGATCGAGGACTTGCTCCTGGACCTGAGCAACAACAACGAGATCCTCTTCGACACCATCGTCGAGGCAAACCTCTATGATCAGACCCGTATCGAGGTCGGCCTGGAAAGCGACCCCATGGAGCTGTTCTATGTGCCGAGTTTCGCAGACTCGCTCATGAATTCCATGTACACGCGAGATCGCGATGCTGTCGACGATATCGTTTCCGATTTCCAGTCCATCATCAACGACATGACGGGTGAGCTGTCGGGCAGCGCTCACGATCTGGGCAACGCTCTGTAAGCAAAAGGACCACACCCAGGACTCCCATCAAGGGGTCCTGGGCATAGAAAGGTATAGATGACACAAGAAACTATTGACGACTTCTACAAGTCGCTCATCCGCTCCACGGGGTGTGACGTAAACGAAGACGGCGTGATGACCGTCACCACCAAGGGAAAGACCGAGGACGTCACACTCAACACCAATGGCACCGAGCGTGTGGTGATGCTGCCGACATATGAGAACTTGCGCGACCCCAGGCCCGAGACGCACATGTTCTTTCACCCGCTGGCCGAGAACTTGGAGCGAGGCAAGTCCGAAGTCTTCGACATGTTCCATCGACGCATGATGAGCAAGCTCAACAGCGTCATCACCATCGCTGGCGTGGGACTGCTGACGCTTCAGCTCAGCCCCAATCTGCACTCCAAGTTCAACAAGGAGCAAATGGAGATCATGCGCATGATCTCCGAGTCCAATGACAAGAGCGCCGTCAACTGGACTATGATCGCCATGCATCCGGTGCTCAAGATGTCCGACCGCCTCGATCGCTGGGGTGTGAACGTCTTCATCAAGAAGAAGGGCAAGTACAAAGGCCAGGAGTACAAGCGCGTGGGTGTGACGGGATTCCCGGCATACGAGGAGATCGTCAAGGGCGAACGCTACTACAAGACCGAAGGCAAGGATGCCAAGATGGTCGGCCGTCATGGGGACTACAAGACCTACACACAGGTCATGGAAGCCCTGTTTCCGGACATCAAGGAGCTGGGCGCTTATGATGCTGGGTTTGACGGCGGCATCGCTCCGAACCTGATCGCCTTCCTCAAAGCGGTGCAAAAGATCGCTGAGCGCATCAACTTCGTGACCGACACGATGGCGGAGTTCTTCCAGCAAGTGGGGGTTGATCCGGCTTTGAGTCGCATCGATCTGAGCTGGAGCAAGTTCATCGACGATGACCACGCTTCGACCCTGAGCGCATGGCTGCGCAAGATCCCATCCCTGGAAGGCAATGCTGGTCGTCCCGATCTGCGTGGCCTCAAAGAAGACCGGGAACCCGAGCGTCGGGAAGAGCGCAGGGAAGAAAGGCGTGAAGAGCGCCGAGAACCCGAGCGCGCCAAGGACGCCCTTCCCTGGGAAGACGAAGAAGCGCCTACCAACAAGTATGGCCTGAAGGTCTCCTGGGCCAAGAAGGGTGGCGGCAACTTCAAGGATCTGGACGCTGAGCGTCGGGCCCGTGAAGACGCCGAGATCGAGGAGGAAGAGCGCCGCCGCGCTCGTATCCGCCGAGAGCGTGAGGAAGAAGAGCGCGATCGTGAGGCTCGCCGCCAACGCCTGCGCAATGACGATCGTGATGACGAAGAAGCGCGCCGCAAGGAGCGCCAACGTCTGCGCGATGAAGAAGAGCGTGCAGCTCGGGGTGACTCCCGAGATCCGGAACCCACTCGCAGTGTGACTACGGAAAACGGCAAGCTCAACTTCGCAGAAGCTCTGCGCCAAAAGCCCGAGATCGCCAGGGGCACCCGCACTGAAGAAGAAGCGCGTGAGCGTGACCGCGGCCGCCGTGGACGTGGGCGCTATCGGGACGACTACGATGATGACTATGACGACGACCGTGACTATCGCCGTCGTGACCGTTATCGCGACGATCGCGATGACCGGGACTATCGGGATCGTTATCGTGATGACCGCGACGATCGTGACTATCGCAGCCGTTATCGCGACGATGACCGTGACTACCGGGATCGCTACCGCGATGATCGGGATCGGGACTACCGTGACCGCGATCGCGACCGCTATCGTGATGACGACCGTGACTACCGCGGTCGTGATCGGGGCCGTGGCTCTGGCGCTCGCCGACTGGGCTGGGGTTAACAGCCTGGCATAGGGACCTGTCCCGAGCTCCCGGCGGGGAGCTCAGGATGGGACTCTTTTTCTTTTACCTTTGGGTATCAGGCAGGCGCAGCTTGTTGCGGGCAGTCATGTACACGGAGGTAATAGCCTCCAGCACCTGGATATCGGGCAGCAGCACGTCCATGGACTGCCCCGAGTAGTCCGCTGGAGACTTCAGTCCGTTCAACAGCATGATCACCCGGTGATACTTCGGAGGGATGGAGAAATGGGTCAGCACCGCGAAGAAGTCACCCCTGGCATTGTCGAGAATGCTGTCAGGGATAGGCCGATACTCGGGGCGGCCGGCTCGCTTGAACCATTCCAGGTGAGAGTCCTGCACCTGGATCAGGTCTTTGTCAAAGTACAGCGTCGCATCTGTATTGAAGATGGAGCCTTGGAAGATTTTCATAGCCATAAGAGCTGTTCCCAATAATAAATAGGCACTTACACTTTACTTGGAAACCACGTCAAAGGTTTTCGAGTTTCACTTGAAAGGAAGAAGGTATGGAGAATCTGGCAGCACAGATTATGCGTGGGGAGTTGCCGCCTCACCTGATCAATGAGCTGCGTCCTGAGTTCGTGGGCGTACACGCCCTGAATCCGGGACTCGCCAGTAACAGCCCATCTCGCTCGACGATGATGAGCTCGCACATCTCTCAGCATTTGGTGACCGAGCACATGGATATTCCGCTGACCATAGCGGGACCCGAGGTGGAGTACAGCAAATACACCACTGCCAGCCGCATACCCTGCGACTGTACTGTGTTCGACACCATCGACCGCTATCCGCGCGGCATGAGCGAGAACTCTCTGAAGTTCAATCCGGAAACCCTGGTGTTTTACTGCGATGAAAACACCGGCGAGTACAACTTCATCAGTGTGCCCTACCACGTCAGCCTGCATCAGTATTTCGGCTATAAGAATGTCAAAACTGATGCCATCAACCGATTGACGCCAGGCGCCTTCCTCAAAGAAGGCACCGTGTTGGCCGATACACCCGGTAATGTGGGTAAGTTCTATACCGCGACGACCAACCTGAACGTGATGCTGGCCTCGGACGCCGGTGTGGCTGAGGACGGCATCATCGCATGTCGGGAGTCGTTGGACAAGCTCGCCTACAAGGTGTACGAAAAGCGAACAGCCTCCGTGGGTCTGAAGAAGTTCCCTGTGAACATCGGCGGGCCCGACGAGTACAAGTGCTTTTACGACATCGGTGACGAAGTTCCCATCTCCGGGGAATTGATGTACCTGCGCGAATATGTGCCGGGCTTGTCGCCCGTCATGATGAGTCGCAGGGCCACCCGAGAGGTGGACTATACGTTCGACGAAATTGTCTATGCGCGCCAAGGTGCCGTGGGCAAGGTCGTCGACATCCAAGTCATCGGCAATGCGGACACCATCCGCGCACTGCCGACGGAAATGACTGCGCAGTTCGAGAAGTATCGGCAAGCCGGTATTCGCTTCAATAAAGCGATCCTCGAGTTGGAAAAGCGCATGATCCGGGACAGTCGCCAACGCTTTGGCACTGAGTATCCCAAGATCAACTCTGCCTTGCAGCGCCTGTTGGTAGACGCTCGTGCGTTGACTAACCATGACGAAGCTCGCATGGGTAAGAGCCTGCAGCTTCTGATGAACCGAAATGTGCTCGACGAGTATCAAATCGAGTTCACGATCGAGTACACCATTGTTCCCGATATCGGGTTCAAACTGACCAGTATTTCGGGCGATAAGGGAGTGATCACCTCGATCCTTCCCAAAAGCCAAATGCCTCGTGATGCCGACGGAAACATCGCCGATCTCGTCATGGCCCCAGATGGCACTGTAGCGCGGACCAACTATGCGCGCGGCTACCTCATGTATCTGGGTGGCGCTGCCCGCGACATGAGCAAGAGACTGTACACGATGACCGGGCTTGATGCGCGCTGCTCGCCTGATGACGTCGAGTACATGGATGACGGACGCTTCAACCACGTGTGGTCGACGCTTATCCGTTACTACGACTGCATCCATCCCGACTTTGCGAAGGATATGGATGATCTGTCACCAGCAGACAAGCGCACTCATATCTTCGAGTGCTTGGAGGCGGGAGTGATCAACTTCCGGGATATCGCGTGTCCCAAGCCTTTGCCTGTCGCTGTCATGGACCTGGAGGCCATGTTCCCACAGACCTTCGGGCCTGTGACACATCAGCTGATCAACGCCGGTGTCACCGAAACCACCGTCAACGCCGTGCGCATCGCACCGCTGCCAATCATGCTGCTGGACAAAACCACTGACGACACCCTGGTAGCAGCTACAGCCGCTCATGGTGCTTTTGGTGTTCTTACCAAGCACAACCAGACTGACCGGTACTCCAAGCCGTGGAAGGATTCTCCTCCACGAGCACAAGGCGAGTCCGAGAACCGGACATACGCTACCCACTCCATGAGTCCGGAGATGGTAGCGGAGATGATGGACCGCTCCAACAACCCAGCTGTGCAGCTGGAGATGGTGCGCCAAATCGTCAACAGCGAGACCCCGGGATATATCGAGGACATCGTCGATCGAGACAAGTTCCCTCTCGGCAGCCCCAAGCCTCTGGAGTTGATGCACAACTTCTTCCAGTGCTACGGTGTGCGCTTCAGGTATGTGGCAGAAGACATGCGTGAAGTTATTAGGGATCACGTCAATACGATGCATTGATAAACAAGAGAGCCTAAATGTCGAATATCGCGAAAGCACGGGATTTCATTCACATGGATCCCGAGGAAGTGCTGAGTTATCCTAAGCGTTTCCAGATGGAGTTTGACAATGGCGAGATCCGGGAAGTGCAGCGCAAGCTGACGTGGGCATCGATGTTCGCGTGGCGTATCTTGAGGAAGTTCCCCGGCACTCCGGTACTTCCCGATCACCACTTCCAGTTTATCCTCGATGGCAAGAACCTGCAGTCGAGCACTCATAACAAGTGCGCGTCTAACATCTTCAAGACCATCGTGGGCGACGGATTTATCTCGCCGGAAGATCGAGAGGTCTTCCAATACGAGGTGCAATGCTTCGTCAATGACCTGTACAACGGGTTGCGGGAGAAGTCGGGTCGACACCTTCAGACCATCGACATCGTGGACTGTATCAAAGTGATGATGCACCCACCAGTGCTCGAAGCCTGGGTAAATGCAGAATCCACCCCTCGTGGGGTGGACGCAGTAAACACCGTCATCAAGGATTCGATCTACAAGGACAAGGAGCTCAAGTACAACGGCATGGCCATGGCTATGCGTAGTGGCTCCGTCAAGGCCAACCAGGTCTACCAATCGGTGGGCGTTCGCGGTTTCCCGAAAGAGATCGATGGACGCATCTACCGCACGATGATCTTGTCCAACTACGTGTTTGGCATCACGAACTTATATGAGTTCGCCGCTGACTCTCGTGGTTCGGCTGAGCACTTGATGGCCACTGAGAGCCCCTTGCAGGATTCGGAATACTTCTCCCGGCGCCTGCAGCTGCAAACGTGTGTGCTCGAGCGTATCGAGTATACTGACTGCGGCACGTCCAAGACCATCCCCTGGCTTGTCAAGCCGTCGGCCTACGACGAGTCCTCGGGTGATTTCTATCCAGGCGATCTGAAGTTCATGATCGGCAAGAAGTACATCGATCCCAAAACCGGTGGACTCAATACGATCTTCGGCTATGAAAAGCACCTGGAAGGCAAAACCATCCAAGTGCGTTCGGTGCTCACCTGTGAGCACTCCGACCCTCATGCCGTCTGTCAGGTCTGCTTCGGGATGACGGCCAACAACCACTCCCGCTGGGCCAACGTGGGTGTGGTGGCCGCTACCACCATCGTGTCCAAGATCTCACAAAAGACCTTGTCTACCAAGCACCACATTGCATCGGGCCAGGGCTCGGGCATTGTGCTGAACTCGGCACTGAAGACCTACTTCCGGAGAGGTCCAAAGAACACCGACTATGTGCTGGAGAAAGATACGGCCACCTGGGGTCTCAAGCTCATCGTACCCAGAGATGGAGCACTGGGACTGGTGGACATCGAAAACATGGATGCCGATCTGGAAAAGCTCAACCCCGAGCGGATCACCGGCTTTGACATCATCCGGATGGTGGGCAAGAATCCTATCACCGGGGTGGAGTTCTCGGACTCGTTGACCGTGATGCAGGGCAACCGGATGGCGTCCATGAGCATCAAGCTGCTGCGCTATATCCAAAAGCACGGCAAGGAGATGGACAACCGCAACAACTTCGTGATCGACCTCAGGCACTGGGACTTCAACGATGTGCTGCTGACGCTGCCTGACATTCAGGTGTCGTTCTCTGCGCACGGCAATGCGATCGCGGAAGTGATCGAGTCCAAGTTCTCCCAGATCTCGGAGCGCAACTCGGAAGACGCACCTCTGCGTGTGCTCAACCAAGTGTTCGATATGGTCACTCCAAAGCTCGATGTGCCTTTTGTGGCATTCGAGTGCGTGGTCTATCCGTTGCAGGTTCCCCGACAAGGCAGTTACGCAATGAGTCGTGGGTCCCCCAACCCCGTGATGGGCATCGGCAAGGACCTGATCCTCAACCGCTCTATGGGCACAGCATGCGCTTACCAGGAATGGAAGTACAACATTCTGAGCCCTAAGAGCTACGTCAAGACCGGCAAACCCAGCACCGTGATGGATGTGTTCATCTGTCCGCGTGAGGTGGTCGCTGAGTTCAAGGCCCGTAAACTGGGACCTCACCGCATCAAGCGGCACGCTTTCTAAGCACCACTGATCCTCGGAGAGCTTCGGCTCTCCGGGGGTCAGCTCTTTTCTTTTATGACCCATGGAGGTTATCCACTGAGAGAATCTTTGAGGTAAACCGTATGACTGTGACTGCTACTAAGCCCAGGAACCCATATGGAGAGCTCGCCATCTATTCCCACAGCTTCATCGTCAAGGGTCATTGTGACCGGGTGATCAAGGCCGCCCGCACGGTGCTTGATCGCTATAGCGAAAAGAAGTGGGAGAAGGTCAAAGTCGGAGACGGTGAGTTTGTCAACCGCCAAGTCATCGACAAGCGATACGGGACGGCGTTTCCCGATGGCGTCACTTTCCAGTTCCACAAAGGGCAATTCAACGAATTCAAACAGCTGCTGCAGTCCATGGAGGTCTACATCGATGCCATGGACATCTACACAGCTCCTACCTACACGCCTCGAAAGGTGGAGTACGATCTTCGGGAAGGCCGGGTCCTTCGGGACTACCAAGACAATGCCAAGGAGTTTGCACGAGCCGACATCAGCTCGGGTGACCACTTCTCCAAACTGATCGCCATGCCCACGGGCACCGGCAAAGCTCTGAGTGCCGACACACTCATGGTCACCCGGGACAAGGGAGTGATCCCTTTAAAGGAAGTGATCGTGGGTGATGAGGTCATGGCGCCTGATGGCTCCTGGACTGTGGTGTTGGGTGTGTATCCCCAGGGGCTGAGGAAGTCCTGGACTGTCACGTTTTTGGACGGTCGCTCAGTGACATGCGATGCTGAGCATGACTGGGAAGTCATGAAGAATGGCTGTATGGACACCCAGGTGGTCAACACCGAACAGTTAGAAGAGCTGGTTCTCAGTGATCCGTACTGCGTGCCGTTCTTTGACCCACTGGTGTACTTCTCTGAGCGAGAGGACTACTACGAGGTCACGCAGGCGTTGGTGACAGCTGTGGAGCGCTCAGGCTTCATCCACGACGAGCAGTTGTACATCGACTGCCCGACTCCGGAAGCTGCCACTGCTTTGGTCGATCTTGCTCACTCCCTGGGTTCGATCGCAGCACTGAGTCAGATCCTTGCACAGGGCATGCAAGTGTTGGTGCACAATCGCTTCTTGGCCAAGACGCTGTATGAAGCGATCAATCCAGATCGCCGAGCAGGGATGACACAAGACGCCTACATCCGCAGGCAAACCAACATCACTGGAGTGCCGATCTCCCGTGTGGTGCCCGAGGATGTGTGTGACATGATCTGCATCGAGGTCGATCACCATTCTCACCTGTTTGTGCTGGCCAACTTCATCGTCACCCACAATACCGTCACCAGCTGCGCCATCGCTGCTGAAGAAAAGACCCGCTGGCTCGTATCTGTATTGCCAAAGTACAAGGACAAGTGGGGCTCTGATGTGGTGGAGAACCTGAACCTCAAGCCCAAAGAGGTGATGATTGTAGAGAGCACCGATCAGCTGCGTGGGCTGATTGACATGTGCAAGACCCACGGCACCAAGAAACTCCAACCCGTCATCGTTGTCACCTTGACTACGCTGGCGACATTTTTCAAGCTGTGGATGAAAGACCCGCAGGGCTGCATCGAGGACTATGGCTGTGAGCCTATGGACCTGTGGCGTATCTTGGACATCGGCACTGTGTCGGTGGACGAAGCGCACGAGCACATCTACAGCATCTACTTGCTGGCGATGCACCTGCATGGACCCAAGTTCGTCTCCATGAGTGGCACCATGGTGGCGGAAGATCCCTTCGTTGAGATGATCCAGAAAATCATCTTCCCGATGGTCAAACGCTATGACCAAGTCAAGATGGGTAAGTACATCGACGTCGAGTTCCTGGGATTCTCCATCAAGCGGGAATTCAGGCACAAGATCCGGTGCACGGCGTTCGGTAGAAACGACTACTCGCATGTGGAGTTCGAGAAGTCCATCATGCGCAACAAACTCGTCCTCAATGCCTGGCTCATCATGATCGAGGTCATGATCAGTTACAGCTACTACGACCGAAGGGTCAAGGGTGACAAGCTTGTCGTGTACGCCGCCACCACTGACATGGTCAACATCTTGGTCAACCGCTTCAAGCAAACGTACCCGGATCTGGTGATCATGCGCTACGCCAAGACAGAAGGCGACAAGTACAAAAACATCCTGAGCGCCGACATCACGGGCTCAACGCTGCAGTCTTCTGGGACCGCGGTGGACATCCCCAATCTCATCACCGTCATCTGCACCACCATGGTCAACTCCGCCAGGACCAACTTGCAGATGCTGGGACGATTGCGGGATTTGGCCGGCAAGCAGATGAAGTGCCTGATGCCCTTTTGCAAGGACATCCCCAAGCACCGATCGTACACGGCGTATCGAGCAGACTTGTTCCAAGACCGCTCTAAGTCCATCAAGACGTTCTACTACGACCGAGATCTCGGTTAACACAGCAAAAGCTCCCTCTCTCCAGCCGCAAGGCTGGAGAGAGGTAGAGCTCTTTTTTTTGTCCCTTATTGCAAAGGGATGCCGTAGACACGACTGATGTCGTTGTTGGTAGTGTTGATGCAAAAGTCCCGCACCCAGTTCACGTCCTGGTTGGTCTTCTCCCAAAGACGGGTGAAGTACGTGTCCGAACGCTCCATGTTGAAGGCGTCGTATGCTCTCACCACCAAGTCCGAGATCTTGACGATCTCCCAGAGCGTGCCACCTGGCATCTTGGGGTTCAGGATCTGCGTGAGGCCGTTGATGTAAGTGGCGAAGAAGATCTCGTACAGCTTGATGGGGTCAGGTAGATCACCCCAGCTGACGATGATCGGAGACTCCTTTTTGATGGGGTCGTACTTGTCACCGTGCGTCCATCCCTCGTTGATGAGATTGGAGTACCAGTGGTCGTGCATCTGAGGCGCTTTGGCGCCCGTCTGCATGCAATAGTCCGCCATCCCTGTGATCATGTTGCGCTGCCAGTAAGGCGTCTCTCCCCAGGTCTTCAAGTTGAAGGGATTGCCCGAGATGTCAGCGAACTGTTTAACAAAGCCGTAAGCCAGCTCCGTCATTGTAAAGAGGTTGCTCATATGCGGTCCTTATATAGACAGCGCCTACCGCCTCCTTGCGGAGGCGATAGGGCTATCGGAGATGCCCTTGTATTAGGGCTTGCTGGTCTTGAGTTCCTTCAGACGCGCGTTGTCGATGAAGTTGCGCAGGCGGCCCAGCGCTTCGATCGACAGACCAGTCTGTGCATCAGCGGGGATGGTCACATCACGGGCGTGATCGGAAGCACAGGCCATCAGCACGTTCATCAGGCGAGTGAAGAGGTTGAACTGCTCGGGAGAGCGGCTCCACTCCTGGCCGCCACGCATGGCGTACAGAGGCGAGAAGCAGTGGTTGCGGTACTCGCGGAAGTACATGATGGCGATGCGCCACAGGCGATCGAATTCCAGCACGGGAGCGGTTTCCACCAGCTCGTACAGCTTCAGGTACAGGCCTTCCTGAGCTTTCCTGATTTGCTCGGGTGTGCGCGGCCGACGAGGGGCCATGTCCACCACGTACTGGTTCAGGAAGTTGATCAGGCGGATCGCTGTTGGCGTGCCGCGGGCCAGCTCGTTGTTCACCAGGCCGGTGAATTCAGCACTGGGCTGGAAGTTGGCCACGATGACTTCAGGGCTTTCAGCACGCTTGGCCTTCATGGCGCTGTGCGTGGCCACGCGGCTTTGGTACGAAGGAGGAGAGGTGGGCTCTTCCACCTTAGGTTGCACGAGGGCAGGGGCCGGAGGCAGCGTGGTTTTGACTTCAGGCACAGCCAGCGTGGGTTCGGGGATGGCTGCGGCGCGCTCGGACGCTTCCACTTGGGTGGAGGGCTCCAGAGCCACACGCTGCACGTTCACCACATCGCCTTCAGCGATACCGGCGACTTCCACAACCAGCTTGGTGGCGCCAGGATCGGGGCGATCGACCTTGTCGTCGCCAGGCAGGCCAGCGGGCAGGTCAGCAGCAGGAGCGCCCAAGGCGCCTTCATCTTCGACCACGGCGGGGGCTGCCGCTTCTTCGGGCTTGGCAGCTTCAGCAGCGGCAGCTTCGTCACGCTGCTGGGCCAGTGCCAGGGGATCGAGCACTTCGGTTTCGTGGCTCTTTGCACGGCCAGTGAAGCTGGCTGCATCGGGGCGGTTCTTGCGAGACATGGATCAGTTCTCCAGGTATTGCTTCAGGCGCTGTACAGCGCCCGGGTTGTTGAGATTGAAGACCGGGATCTTCATGGCTTGGCTCAATGCGGCGGCCAGACCAGCTTGTTGGGACTTGGGTCCACGGGTTTGCACCGACTCGACACCATCGTCCGACCAAATGATGGTCAGCTGGGCAGGCTCCTTGCAGTTCTTGCCCAGCACCATGCGCGTGGTCTTGAACCAGAAGGCTTGCTGCTTTTCATTGATCGAGCCCCACTCGGGCACGAAGCGACGAGTGAACTCCTTGCACTCGTCGCCGTTGAACGTCGAGAATGCAGGGATGAAGTTGCCTTGTTGGTCCTTGAACTTCCAGGGCAGGTACACTTCAGCGCCGCGGCCAGCGATCTGGTGCGCCATGTCGTCGAATCCCTTGCCTTGGGAGACGCGGATGATGTAGCCGTGTTGGCGCAGCAGTGCCACCACTTCCTGCACCATGGGAGGGATGTGATCCCGGCCTTCGGTGTTGTAGTTGCCCGTGAGCACCGCAGCCTTGGGGAGCACCAGTGCTTCGAGTTGCTGAGGGGTCAGAGGCGGCTTTTGGAAACGATTGCCACCGCCACCGAATCCGCCACCGCCGCCGTAGCCGCCACCTTGGGGACGACCACCACCGTAGCCGCCACCGCCTCCACCATAGCCCGAAGAAGGAGCAGGAGCTTGGTAGCTGGGGGCAGGTGCTTGGTAAGCAGGAGCAGCAGGTGCCGGTGCCTGCACTGGGGCCTGGGGAGTGAAGCCCTCGCTGAAACCAGCGGGAGCTGCGGAGAAACCTGCGGGGGCAGGTGCTGGGGCTGCGGGCGCACCACCAGAAGAGTAACCGTTGTAGTAGTCAGACATGAGTGCTCCTTGAAATGCACCAGGGGAAAGAGACCGGATGAGGCCGAAGCCCCATCCGTATACATAGGCCTTCGTCGGCTTTTGGCATCAGTGAAATCTAGCAGTCAAATACGGACGCATATAAGTCGCTGCCGCCTCCACGCTCCACTCGGCCCAGTCACGAGCGTAGGGAGCAGCTGGATGCAGACGAACAAGGTCTGACGCAAAACCTTGGTAGATTGAGGTCAGCTCTTGAGAGGCTGTCTCGCATAAAATGCGATAAGCCGGTAGTTTTTCTACCTGATTACGTAAATAGCGTATCAAGATCAAAGTCGTTGACCTTCAAAGCGTTGGTGTGCATGGCTTTCATGCGAGCTGCAAGGATAGCTGCGGAGATCTCGGTGAGCGGCAAAGCCACGCCCGTCTCATACCGAGCCAAAGCGTCACCTGCGCACGTCGAGCAGATACGTTCTCCTGGTGTTTTGCAGTACATGGGTGAGCGGGTGATCAGGGTCTGACCCAGGTACGCGCTCGTGTCTGCGTCCATGGGTACTTTGACTTGCTTGTTGCCGTAGATGATGGTGCGCCCTCGCAAGCTACCTACCAGCGACCGATCGTAGATGCGCTCCAGCCCCAACTTGGAGCCACAATCACCTTGCACGATCACATAGTTGATAGCCGCATTGAGCATCTTCTTGGCAGCCACACCACCTTCCACGGTTTCTGCACCCCGGGAGAACGAACCAGCACGAGCGCCATTGAAAGCTGCGACCAACTTGTCAGGCTGCCGGGGAATGCCCTCGGACAGGCTCTCGGTGATGGCGGTGATCTCACCCGCCTTGGCAAAGCCGCCTTCAGCACCCATGCCCAGGTACAGCTTCTTGCGTGAGTCGTTCAAGATCTTGCCAGATGTGAACTTCTTGAAGCTGGGGTCATCCTTGAGGTACTCGGCGTCATACGCTTTCAAGCGCTCCTCGTATTCAGCCAGCACAATGGGGTCGTTGAGTCGATCTCCGTACTCCTTGATGAGCTGTGCCTTGAACTTATCGATGCCCGTCGGAGGCATGATTGTCTTTTCGGTCAAAGCCACCGTAAACAACTCCATCACGGAGGCGAGTAGCTCAATGCCTTTGCTCATGTTGTTGTTCTCGAACGCATAGATCGGTCCAGTAAAGTCCCGCTCCTTGATGGGTTCGAGTTGCTCGGGTGTGAGCGGTACATCGATGTTGTCGTAGTTGGGATCATTGGCCAGGCGAGGAGCGATCATTTTCTCGATGCCCGAGACGCTCACTTCGCCATTGATGTACGGCAGCTTGCCACCGAACACCTCCCAGATCATGATGGCGTTGGTGATCAAGATCCCGAAGTCCGTCTCCACGGTACCTTCAATGTTCACCGCCCACGATTCATCGACCACCACCTTGTCCTGGGGAATGAACAACGGGCCGCTTCCCGAGTAGTCGTCGATCTTGATCTTCTCGCCAGCCTCATCGAGAAAGAACAAACCTTGCATCTCCCGCATCGGGGTGTAGGGGTCAGTCGGCAGAGGCTGACCTGGAGGTTCGGCGAACTCGCTGAGATTACGGATGAGCCAATTGGCCTTCCGGTACAGCTTGTGCTTGAAGGCCAGTTTCAGATATTGGTTTTTCTTCACGACTTATTGCCCTCACGGTGGCGGTGCAGCTTGTTGACCATCACACCGATGGTCGAACCCAGCCGAGATGCGGTAAACAGATCTGGCACCAAGTCGGCGCTGTACTCCTGGTACACTTGCATAGGATCCTTGACCCCATCACTGGAGTACAGCAGCAAAAACAGCAGCAGCTCCACCAGCGTATTCTCGTCGGTGATCAGTTGCCTGAGCTCCTGGTACAGAGGCAAGTACAGTGAGAACTCCTCACCCGCGATGGCGTCTGAGTTCAAGATCACTCGTACACCAGCGTTGATACCAAACACCTCCTTGAACAGGCGCACGTATTCTTGCACCTGGGCATTGGCGGGCTCGGCTCGGTTGGTCTGGTTGTCTTCCTGGGTATACAGGTACTGGCTGAGCATGGTGATGCAGATAGGGCGCACCTCCTGGAGCTCCGAGAGGATGGTGGGTACCGGCACATCGCTGAGCATGTTCATGATGGTCGCGATCTTCTCGTCATCTGTCATGAGGGACTCCAGCACCCGCAGGAAAGGTGTGGCGCAGTCGAGCTTTTGGACCATGTACAGGCAGCGCAGCATCATAGCTCGCGTGGCGAGCGTGGCTTCTTCGTGCACTTTGATGCCGTGGCGGTCGAGCAAGTAGTCTTGACCTTCCACAATACGGTTGGTCACCCCGTCTTGCATCGCCTCCGGACCCACGTACGATTCCATCATCAGCATGTTCTGTATATCGGCAAATGGATCGAGGTAATTGAATACCCGAAACAGGCCAAACGTCTGATAGATATCCTCTTTGGCGTCTTCGCTGTAGACCGAGTTGATAAAGATATCGATAAGATCTTCCATGTAGACCCCTTAACACATATATAAAGAGCGCGCTATAGGCGCTAAACCATAAGATGGCTTTTCCCCTACTATAGGGTTGAATAACTATCAGCTGCCTCGATCATGTAGGGTAGATCCCTATCATTGACTCATCAACACCAAGAGGCTTTCATGCAAGTGTCCGGCATCCCTTCGTCTTTGCGCAACAAATATCCCCAGTTTCGGACAGGCGAAACCACCAAGCCTGTCGATCAACTCGCAGTCAATCTGCAGTACCAGAAAAAGGTCGCTGAGCTCACGGAAAAGCTTCAAAAGACCTCGCCCCTGTGGCCGATCCTGGGCGAGAACTTGGTGACGCTCACCAATTTCAACGGTCATCTGAACCTGCGCCTCGATTTCCTGGACCTGGACAACCTGCGGTCCCGGGAAAAGGCCAACCTTCAGCTCGCTGAGTTCTTTTTCAAGCACTTCCAGACCCCCGAAGACTGGGCAGCCTACTCAGAGAACTATCGCAAGTTCATCGAAGATGACGAAAAAGTCTATGGCCACCATCCCGCCAACCCCAAGATCTCCACACGGCTGGCTGGTGAGCTGCAGCTCAAAGGCGGCGACCGTTACTTTGTTCGCCAGGCATCGTACTCGCACCTGTTTCAGTACCTGCTCAACCGTGACCAGGCCACGTATGCCAACTTCCCCCAGGGCGAATGGGACTACCAGCTGGGTAAGATGAAGCACATCTACGTGGCTGTGTTCCGTGCCACGCGTGAGTGGAACAAGTACTGATCATTCAAAAAAAGATAGGGACCTGTCCATAGATGGACAGTCCCGCTTTCCGCATCCCCCTGTATACCTCTTCAAAGACACTGTTATGATTTCCACCAAACCGAAAAACACTGCGCAGCAGATCTATGACGGCTTCAAGGTCGGCTCCGGCGACAACTGGGACGAGCTGGCCAATGGCCAAGAGGAAAAGATCCGCGCGATCATCGCCGAAAGCTCCGTGGGCATCAAGACTGCCACCGACGACGTGGTCGCCGCCGGCCTGATCGACGAAGAATACAACGTCATGGCGCGCGGCGTGATGCGCGACCTGCAGGACTTCGCTACGCGTTTCCAGATCCTGACCGAACGCCGCGGCGGCCGCACCGGTCCCACCAAGGACGACAAGGACTACACCGACTACATGAACCTGGGCCTGGAATACGTGGCTCTGGACCAGGAAATGAGCGTGGTCTTGCCCATGGGTCTGGTGAACCTGGCCGAATACCAGGGCCGGGCCCAACGCGTCTTCCAAGAGCGTGAACTGGAAAAGGCCCAGGACGTGAATGTCATCACCGACGTGCAAATCAAAGAACCCAAGCCGGCACAAGAGCCGGCACCTGAAGCCGACACCGCCGAGGAAGCCCAGCAATGAGCGAGAACACCCATCTGCCCGAGATCCCGGAAGAAGATCCCTTCAAGCTCCAGGAATACGTGCCCGAACCCCCAACTGCTCCTCCCGTGTACCGTCCGGCCGCGCCTGGCCACGCGCCCGTGATCAGCTCCGCGCCTGAAGTGCCTCCGGCAGAACCCACAGCTGCACCCCAAGCGCCCCAAGCAGCAGCCCCGGTCAATCCCCGTGACCCTTTCCGCGCGATCGTGGACTCCCTGGCCAGCGGCGAGCCCGCTCGCGCCCAGATGGCACGCGACATGGTCTCCGACAAGCAAACGCCAGCCATCGAAAGCCTGCGTATGCCCTCGGCGGACATCCACCAGAACACGGACCTGCTCAGCCGCTTCCCCAACATGACCAAGTCGGCCTCGGAAGACGACGCTGAATGGCTGTCGACCTTCATCGACGGCCTGCGCATGGTCTCGGCCAACCGCCAGTACCTGAATGCCCTCACCCGTGAAGGCTCCGACTGGCGCCAAGGTCTGTTCGACAACGGCGATGTCATTCGCTCGCAGATCCCGCGCTTTGCCCGTCCCAAGGGCGAGATGCTGACTGGCTCGTCAGCCATCCAGCACGCTGTCAGCTACCTGGGTCTGGGTGATACGTTCACTGCGGCCATGTGGAATTCCGGCTTCTGGGTGACGTTCACTCCGATGCCCGAAGTGGCGTGGCTGGAACTGAACCGTCTGCTGGGTGCTGAAGAAGTGCGTCTGGGCCGCAACAGCTATGGTCTGGCCCACTCGGGTACCACGCAGCTGACGCAGGAGACGATCGTCAACTACGTGCTGCAGTTCGTGTACTCCACGTCGGTGAAGTCCAACGAGATGCCCGTGGCCTCCATCCCGCAGTACCTGTCGGTGCACGACATCAACTCGTTCCTGTGGGGCTTCGTGTGCGCCAACTTCCCCCACGGCTTCACCATCGAGCGCTCGTGCGTGGTCGACCCCACCCACTGCCGCAACAAGGTCGAAGAAACCCTGGAAATGCCTGAACTCCAGGTGGTGGACAACTCCGTGCTCGATACCGGCCTGCGCGCGCACATGCGCAAACGTCAACAAGGCTCCGTGCCTTTGCAAGCGGTGCTGGACTACCAGGAAAAGCTGGCTCTGAATACGCCTCAGGTCGTGGACGTGCAGACGGGTTCGGGCAAGGTCGTCAAGATGACGCTTTCCCCGCCCACCGCTCTGCAAGCATTCGATATGAGCCACGCCCACGTGGACATGGTCACTACAGCCGTGCAAAAGACCGTCACCCAGGACACGTCGCTGCGTGAGCGTCACATGGCCCTGAACGACTACTTCACCGCCACCGAGATGCGTATCTACCAGCACTGGGTCAAGTCAATCGAACTCGGCGATGGCAACATCGTGGAGAAGGAAGAAGACATCCAAAAGCTGCTGGGCACGTTCTCCAAGGACGCGACCATGCGCATGTCGTTCCTGGACGAGATCAGCAAGTACATCGACAAGTCGGTGGCCTCCATCATCGCCCTGTCGCCCATGGTGTGCAAGAAGTGCGGCGCAGACCATTCCCGCAAGTCGGCCCACAACCCGGAACTGCGTGACGTCATCCCATTCGACATCACCCATGTTTTTTCGCTCCTCGCCGAGTTCAAAGCCCGGATGGTCCGCGCGAGGGCATCCATCGAGTAACTGCAGGCTTTTACCATCCTCTTGACGACGCATTCCACGAGAAGGTCGTCAAGAATGTGAACCTGCAGGAATACCTGGAAGATATCCTGAGCCGCTTGAAGTTCTCCACCTATGCAGAGGCGGATCGCTATCTGAAGCTGCATTATGAGACGGTCTTCAAGATCCACGACCATAACAAGGACTTCCAGACTACGGGAAAAGCATCTGTGACACTTCGGCACTCCGGGATGGGTGCCGGGGACTATGAAGTCATTGACAAGCTGCTTCCCGCATATACTGACAACTTCATCCGTGAGGTCACGGATATGTCATTTGAACGCTACATCATGCTGCCCAGGCCCATGATGCATGCGTTTAACCGCAGGTGCAAGATCATCCATGTCGAGCGCTTGAAGAAGGAAGATGAAGCTAAGGCCAAAGCCGAAGAGCAGCTCAGGCTGCTGATGGGAGGCAAGCTTCCCACAGGCGATCATCCTCGCACTCCGATGTGACGCATAGCTACCTGTCCCAGAGCCCCCACTACGGGAGGCTCTGGGGCGGAGGCTATGTCTATCATTTGGTAAAATTGAATCAAGACCACAGTTACGCAAGAAGGGGGCGTGCTTTGTAGAGGTGAGGCACTGGCTGCCTACGTGAGACTTTGCCTGTCGCACGTTTGGGGCTCATGCAGCTTCATCGCCTCTATCTTTTTATCTAGTCATCTCCATCTTTGATCGTCTCCAGAGCAAAGACTTATCTCTACCACCGTCCCTTGCGGGGCGGTGGTAGGGACCTTTTATGCCTTTGGCTTCATTTGGTCCATGTCGTACATCGCCAGCCAGTCCATGAGCTTAGGAGCTTGGAACATGCGCGTTGTGTACTCGATGGCATTGGTTGGACCGAACACGAGGTTCAGATTGTTGCGGCGGAAGAACTCCTCGTCATATCCACCGATCTTGACCACTTCCTTACGGGTAGTGACCTTGGAGACGTTACCCACCTGAGTGCATGAGGGATAGCTGCTGACAGCATCGGAGTCATAGGTAAACGCCCGGATACCGGTAGTCACATATGGAGCATCAAACAACAGCTTCAGACCAGGAGCTGAGAGATGCGAGCTCAGTGTGAGCACCCATCCCTTGCGACTGAGGGTGGGCGGAGCATTGTCCTCTTCTTCCTCCTCTTCGTCTTCGTCCTCATCATCGTCCCCGTATTCACTTTCCGGAAACTCCTCCTGGATAGGTGGCGCATCCTTGGCGTGTCCCACAGTTCCCACCATCTGACCGTGCTTCTCCAATGCGAACACATAGAAGGAGTCACGCAGGCGTTTGGGTTGGGAGTTGCACTGATCGAAACTGGTAATGCCGGCCATACCAGGCAGTTTGTGGCTCAGATCTCGAGTGACCAGGTCCAGGAAGTTCATGGAGATGGTGTCGAACAATGCGTAGGCGATGTAGATCAACTTGTGGTTGGCCTGCATCTCCTGGTGCCAGCGCTCCTTGACATACATGTCCGCTGGTGCGTGGGTGAGCTTTCTTATCTTGCCGTCGAAGATCTTGTTCAAGATGAAGTCCAGCGCATAGGAGCGTTCTTCTTGCTCGCCTAACCGCAGTAGTCGAAATGCCGACATGGCGTCAACTATGGTAAAGCTAGCACTCAAGAACAGAAAGTGCCACTGGTCATATGGAGCCACCGGCTTGGCTTTGCCTGACGCTGCAACCTTCTTGGTCTGACCACGCTTATACCTGGCGATGCGGTAGTCCCAGGGGATCATGGGGTCGCACAAGATCTGACGGGGGTCAACTCCGGCTTTCTTGCAGGCATCGAGGACTTTGGTAACGTCAAAGTCCATGTTCCAGATGCTCATCCAGTCAGGCTTGCGGTCGTGGAACCACTTGAAGCTTTTCTCCACGATCTCGATCTCGGTATCCACCAGCTCGTACGTGATCTTCATGTCTGCGTACTCGATGGCCTGACCTGTCTTGTCGTGGAGGAACTTCTTGAACTCCGGATCATGAGGGACATGGAGCTTCTTGAGCACGACAGCTTGGAACTGGCGCTCGAACTCTTCATCGCTCATGAAGTTCAGGAAGTCTCGCCGGATGATGGCGTGGGCTTCTGGCAGCATCGTCATCGTACCGATGATGATCTCCTCGGTGCCGTACAACACGTCAGTCTCTGTGTCAAAGGAGGCGTTCTTGTAGGCGCCGCGAACGATGTGCTTGTTGTCCTTTTGGTACAGCTCCCGATGCATGATGGCTGTAGAGGGCACATCGGCTGCATATATATAAGGAGAGCACAGCAGCTCTGACAGAGACTCTTTGGACCAGGGCCGACCGACAGCCGTGGCTACCACATTACGCAATGCCGACTGCGTGGTCATGATCACGTCCAGTCTATCGAGAGGCTCGTGCTCTTTCTTATCTTGGTAGGTGCGGTACATGGGCTTGAGAATGCCCACAGGACGCTTAAAGTCCTTTAAGATGCGCATGAACGGAGTGACAGAGCCGTCCTTCATATGCAGGTACTCTTTGATGAGGTGGTAGTCCTCTCCGTTCGGCCCGACGGGAAGATGCAGGCCAAAGCGCCACTCTCGGCCTAAGATGTCTTCCTTTTTGATTGCCATGTCCAGTATTCCTTTGCTCTATATCTTATTGGCTCGGATATCCAGTGAGCCTCGTTCACGAGATGAACCTGCTTTCGGGTATTTCTACAAACTCTATTAACAAGCCTCTCTCAGGAGAATTCAAAATGCGTCTGCCTCGTCGAACGTTCGTCGACACTCTCGAATCCCAGATCGCCTCGACGTACAAGCGACCTGGCTTCATCATGACCCACGAGGTGCTGGCCTTCCAAAACAACGACAAGTTCGGCCCGGATATGGAGGCATTGTGCCAGAAGTACCAGGCACTTATCGAGAGCGGTGCCTCGGCCAAGGTGGTCGCTTCTGACAAGGCCCTGAGCGAGGAGTTCTCCAAACTCATCTTTGACCGCTTCGGCCTAAAGGTGGAGCTCAAGGCCAACAGCCATCTGGCCGCGGTGATTCCCAACTTCTTCGTGCCCAACAACCCCATCACCTCGGACTACTTCCGAAACTACGCTGAAGGCACCAAGAACCTGCCTGGCGCCAAGGAGCTGGCCAAGATGGTGGACAAGAACTTGGGCACTGTCAGTCTGCAGGCTGCCCGCGTCACAGGTTGGTTCTCCGAGCAATCCAGCCCCATCTTTATCAACTTCCATGCGCTGTTCAAGACGTACAAGTTGAGCCCCGCAGAAGTCACCGGCATCATCTTGCATGAGATAGGCCATGTCTTCAACGCCATCGCCTTCCTCAACCGCCAGCACACTACCAATCGCATCATCGCCGACATCGCTCAATATCTGGGTGAGAAAAAGGAAAAAGCTGATGTGGACTACGTGTATCGGGAGATCAAGAAGCTCGACGAAAACGCCAGCCGTGATATCGCCGAGGGCATGGTCTCAGGCAACGCTCCTGTCATGGGCGTGGCTCTGTATCGCCTGGCCGTCGGCACCATGGGCTCACTTCTTCCCGACGACACCTACGACCGTGTTCAATTTGAGGCCATGAGCGATGTGTTCGCTTCTCGCTTCGGATACGGGGAAGCGTTGGTGTCTGGTCTGGAGAAGTTCGAGCAAAGCTATCCCGAGATCAAGATGGAGGCGCAGCGCGCCACGTTCCTCACGTTCTCAGCGGTGATCGGCACGCTGTACATGATCAGCTCTCTGATCTTGCTGTCGGCAGGCTCCATTTTCCTGGGCGGCTATCTAGCCATCATGGCTGCGTTGGTCATCCGAGTGCTGGGCATCGTCACGGGCTCCCGAGGCAAGTTCAAGATCTACGACTCCATCCGAGACCGCTACATGCGTATACGCCACCAGATCGTGGAGAACATCAAGGACCCTGAGATCTCCAACGAGCTCAAACAAAACATGCTCGCCCAGATCGCGTCCATCGATGCTGTCATGGAACAAAAGCAAAACTCGTCCTTCATCATGGACTCCTTCATGGACCTGATCAATCCTGCTGATCGCCGTGCCAAGGCTGGTGTCCAAAACCAGCAAAAGGTCGAAGCCATGATCGCCAACGACTTGTTCGTGCAAGCGGCCAAGCTGCGTACGTAAATACCGATCCTTGGGGCTTAACTGCCCCTTTGATCTTTTAGTCCCCCTTATACTGGAGTTACCTTCCCATGCAAACCGCTTCCCCTGTCAATGGCCTGATGTTCAAACTGAACCAGGAAACCGTCGCCTATATCAACCAGCTGGTTGCCTCTGGTCGCAGCCGAGATCTGGAAGTGACGATCGCGCTGGCCATGGTTGCCTCCACGCTGCTGGCTGTGCCGTCGTCCCCTGTGCCCGATCCGGAAGCTTACTACCGCTCGCAGGCGGGTGTGGCCTCCATCGATCTGGTCAGCTCCGTCAACTCCATGATGAGCGTGGACTACCGTCTGGCTCTGGAGCTGTGCCACAAGCTGTTCGCTCAACGCTACGAGATGGCCGCCATGCCCTTCCAGTCTTTCAGCATCGAGTGCAATGAGGGCGTGGAGTGCTTGTTTGGTCTGACCAAGCACCTGCCGGCATTCGTGCTCGAATGCATGTGCAAGAACTCCAAGACCATCGTGCGCCACTACCGTGCCCTGGAAGCGGTCAAGTGCGCGTTCACCAAGGAGTGAAGCCATGAGCCTGAACAACTGGAAGCCCAACTCCACCATGACGCTGGAGGACCTGGGCCTGGAGAATACCCCGCCTGTAGCTACGGAAAACCAAAGCGAGGACAACAAGCCTTTGGTGGACCCACCCCCCACTGATGCCCCGGAAGCCATCGTCAATACCGACATGCGGCCCGATGCATCCACGGACACGTCGCTCAACGACGATGAGATCAAGGAGCTGCCCCAGTGGGCGGTGAAGATCAACTTGATCGAAGAAGACGGCAACAAGCTCGTGGACATGAAGAAGGTCCGCGAGGACATCGAGACAGGCGGGCAGATGAACCAAGGTGTGGCCGAGACGATCGATGCCACGTTCGAGAAGTTCCTGTCTCCCGCGCGTCCCGTGCAAGGCTTCACCAAGAACGACTCCAAGGTCGGCCTCTCAGCTGCTCAGTTCTTCATGAAGCAAAAGTTCCAAGCTTCTCTGGAAGCGCTGGGTCAGCGGCTGGAAGAATACATCGAGGTGGAGATGCCCCAGCTGCAAGATCAGCTGCAGGTCCTCAAGAACGATCAGTGCCATGACGTCTACACCCAGGTGCGCAAGACCATCTCGGATGTGGAAGACGCTTCCTGCAAGCTCGCTGACGCTACCATCGTTTTGCCCTTCCAGGACCAGCAGTTCATCAATATCTTGTGCGATGACCTGTACAACGTGGACATCGACAAGCTCGAACAAAGCGTGCCCCTGGACCAAAAGTTCAGGGAAAGTTTCTCCCGGATGCAGACCATCTGGAAGACCACGCCCACCGTCCGCAACATGGTGGTGGCGTTCGAGCAGTCCGCGGACACCGACACAGACCCGGAAACGCTGATCGTCGGAGACACCAAAGGGACTTTGGCGTTTGGGCTCACGCTCACTCGCCTGATGAAGGCTTACTCCTCTCGTCATGCCGACATCTTGTATGAATCGGCGCTCGCACAGTCCAGGCTGCTGGAAGACCAGATGGCCAAGGAAACCTTGGAAATCCAAAACTGCCAGCCCGACGACTATCGCAACGTGGACTTCATCGCGTCTCGCACCGATCAACTCGCCGCCATCACCAACAGCGCTGTGTCCATCAAGGGTGCGCTGGAGTCGGTGGCTGAGTTCTCCCGCTGCCTGTCGTGTGTGCTGTGCGCACTCGCCTGCCTTGAATAAGGCGCCATAAGCATACTCACCTACCAGAGCCCCACAAGGGCTCTGGTAGGGGTATGTGCCGTATGGCTACAGTTGATCGTCCACCGTGGGCTTGCGGCCTCGGTAGAAGTTCACCGTGACGTCTTCCCTGATGATGAAGGAGCCGTCTTGCTGGGCTTGCAAGATGCGTTTCAGGCAGAAACGATCTTCGTCCTTGAGCATATTGACCAGCTGCAAGTCCTGAGAGCCACCAAGGCCCTTGATGGACACAGCAGTGGCTACGTCACCGTACAGAGTCATCAGACCTGTAGAGGCTGTGGAGATCGCCACTTGCTGGGTAGAGATCCAGCTGTCCAGATACCGGATGGTCTTTTCCTCCAGGATCTGACGCTGCTCATTGTCGCGGTACACGTTGTCGGAGACGTACACGTCCACAGTCAGCGACTGGTCGGACTCCAAGCTCAGCTTGTTGCCCTCTCCGGTTTGCACGTTGATGATGCTCAGTTGGTTGGTGGGATAGAACAACACTTCCGTGCGCTCGAACGTGCGCTCGTTCAAGGTCATCATGTCCTTCAAGACCCAATTGACCACCACGTTGATGAATTCGGTGTTGTACTCCTTGAACGTCTCGTCCGTCACAAAGTAGTGACGGCCGTCCACGAAGAACATGTCGAACTCCCGGGTACCGACACGCGTGTAGTCCACCACCGGCTCACCGCCCTCTCGCACAGTCTCCCCGGCCCGGTGGGCATACATGATCTGCCCGTGTTCATCCCTGACCACCTCTCCTCGCTTGTACAGCAAATTGTAGTGGATCTTGCCATCGATGATCGAGATGCCAGAGCCCGTAGCTGGATCGATCTCATAGACGTCCTCCGGGTACTCCATGGGCACGTCGATAGTGTAGCGCTTGTATACCTCGGTGTCCGGGTAAGTGCGAGCGCGCGTCCACAGGCGTTTCAGGTAGTGGCCAAACGTCGCAGTGACCGTCTCGTGGGTGATGGCCGCCGATGGCGTGGGCAAGAACGTCAGCCCGATCATGTTTTGCGTAGCGTCGGGCTTGTAGATACCAGCCGGTATCGACGTGGTGGTGTGGAAGATGTGGATCTCCTGTTTCAGGTCCACCCACACCGGAGTCGGGATCTCCGAGTCGATCACACCGTTGGTCAGCTCGATCTGTTCGTTGGCGTCCAGGTCGTAGTTGGTGGTAAGCGTAAACGTGAAGATGCGCTCCCCGTCTTGAGTCCTTCCCGTTTGCACGCCGTTCCAGTACACGAAGCGACTGGAGTTCTTCAGTCGGATGCCGATCTGGGCATTGACTTCACTGTCTTCCAAGTTCTTGTAGTACGAACCACTCTTGGTCTGGATGGTCAGCTGGTAGCCGTTGTCCAGTTTGGCCAAGTTGTACTGGCTGGTATTGACCACCAGCTGCAGTGTTGGGTTCTGGGTGATGAAGCTCAGATCAGTCGCTTTGGGGTCGTCGAGGTGGTAGGGCCGCAGCTCCAGCTCCAGGCCGGATGTGTCGACCACATAGTAGTAGGGCGAGTACAGATACCGGTTCTTGTTGAGCAAGTTGGTCTTGGCCGTCGCTGTCATCACCTCGATGGCATCAACCTCTGCCTTGGTAAGGATCTTGATGATCCCTTCTTCGGAACGGTACAGGTTCTTGGACAAGAACGTAGTACGAGGCCCGTGGTTGATGATCCAGGGATGTGCCAGCTGGGATGGGTCGTCGGTCACATAGGTGGCGATGCCGATATTGGCCGATGTCATCAGGCGAGGATCGGACGGAGGAGGCAGACGCCGAGTGGCCAAGAAGATGCGGTCAGTGACCACATCCACGTGGGTGACCAGCTCAAAGCCCAGGTTCTCAGCAGCTGTCTTCATCTGCACGTTGGTGATCGGTACGTCAGGCTCGCCGACGGAGTTGTATATCACACGCTCGCGCATCTGGGTAAATGGGATCTCATCGGTGCCGCCGCTCATGGTGGCTGTGGAGATGAAAACAGCCGAGACGTGCAGCATCGCTGCTGTATAGGCGTTGGAGTCCTGGTTGGGATCGATGGGATTCATTTCCATCACGTAGTCGTTTGGCGAGTACGTCTCCATGCGGTATACAGCCGCACCCTTAGAGGTGTAGATGTCGATGCGCAGCTCCCCCGTCAATCCCAGAGCGTTTTGGTAGATGGTCGGCAGCGATACCGTCAGCTCATTGCCCACCACCTTGAGCTTCATGGTCGGTGTAGTGGGATCATACACCGTAGGTGAATGGGTGGTGGCCATTTCCACCCAACCGTTGGTCAGCGATGAACGGTTCCAGCACCTGGCGTAGTAGAACTGGTCGGTGAACGGGATGGTGCGTGTGAAGTACTGACCCTGCTGGACGTTGCCAGAACTCGACGAGAAATCCACTTGCAGCATGGGTACCGTAAACCGGATCCAACGCTCAGCGGATGCTGGCTCGTTGATCAGCATGTACTCCAGCAAGTTGGTGGACAACTTTTGCAGGGGGCTCTCGATGGTGTTGTTGTACGTGATCTGGATGGACTCCGAATCGAAGTACTTGATCTCGATCGGATACTGGAGCGTGAACTTCAGCGATCCCGCCACCGTGATCTGTGTGTCCCGAGGGATGGTGACCATCGAGTAGTCCAAGCCAGGTACCCGCACCATATGGGTTTGGAAGTCCGTAAAGCTCAGGTTGAACACGATCGGCACAGTCGCAGGAGAGCAAAACCGATTCAGGTACTCCTTGTACGACATGTGGTTGTATAGCTGGGCGGGAGTCTCCGCCAGGATCGGGTATTGTTCCCGAAGCCCCGCGGTGTTCTCCATCACAGACGCCGAGTGGATGGAGGCGGCTGCTGACCACAGTGCTGCGATCGGGTTGGTCGCATCCACGAACTCCACCGTACCGCCCACGACCTCACTGATCATGTCCATGGACGTCTGCAGCACCAACTGCGGGTTTCCCTTGGCAGCCATCACCTCCATCAGCATCGTGTTCAGGGGGATATTGCGCCGTGTTGGCAAATCAGCCATAATTGTTAATCTCCAGATTCAAGAGCATAGACACCAGAAGAGTTCATCGTCTCGACAATAACTCGGGAGCGAGACTCATAAACTTCGCGCTTGACCCACCATTCAAAGTGGTTGTTGTCAGGATTGATGCGGGGGTAACCCACACCACGAAAGAACCGTTGTGTCACCTTGGACAGCTTGACCATGGCACTGTCGCGGTTGCGGTCTCGCATACCCGGACAAAAAGCACACACGGTGCCATTGAAAGCATAGATCAAGATTGGATCCATGATGATAAAGCCGTCACATTCAAAACTGATGTTCAGGTCTTTATTTTGATCGGAAAACGGAGTCTCCCGATTGTAGTCCGCCGCCACCGCCACAGAGTTCGAAGACGGCAAAGCTGCGCCTGTAGCGAAGATCTTGGTGACGCGCTCTTTTTGAGCATCAAGCACGATGCGGTAGATGCGGGTGTTGGTGTCGATATAGTCGTACGCTTCGAAGTCCGCATAGGGGCGCAGCTCCCCAAGGGTGGATACCGCTGACATATAGTACATCCAGTAATGCATCAGCTTGATGGTCGGATCACCGAACACGTTGCGCACGTTAGCCGTTACCGTGTATTTGCCATTGTTGCGGATGTTGCCATTGGGTTGAGTTCGCATGCCATTGTAGACGTCCGCTTTGGAAGTCTGAAACGTCATGGTCTCTTCCGGAAACCCCGTGATGGTATTCAGGTTGTTGGTGAGGAACGGAATGAATGGGTTGTCGTTTTGCACCAACGGTGTGGCGTACTTCCTGGCTTCCGTATTCAGATACCTGTAGCCTGCGCCCAGTCGTGGATCCAACAGGCACCGGATCATGTACTCTTCGGTCAGAGGGTTGTTGCTCAGCAAGTCATACATGTTGCGGCAATTTCGCAAATTGTCGGACTGCATATTGAGCTGAGGCCTCGTGAAAAACACGAAGCCTTGGTTCTCTTTGCTGCGGGGAATTGGTTGCGGAATCTGGGAGCTATCGATACCTGCGGCGTTCAGGCCGATTGCTTTATCTAATGATCCGATACCACTCGCTACAAAGAGATCGTCGATGGAATAATCTACGATGCTATCAGCCATGGCGAAAATGCCCCTTTCACATTCCAAAATTGGAGAAACGTCGTGAACCTGAATATGATTTCGTCCGCCTTCCAGCAGCTGGTGAAGTTCTACAACCAAGCTCAGCGCTATATGGGCCTGTACAAGGACACGTCCTTGGCGGACTTGACGCGGCTGACCAAGGTCGAGCCGCTGGTGGTGATCTCGCGTGACTGCATGGGCCTGGACATCATGCCCGACCTCATGCTGGGCACTCTCAACTATACGATCTCCGATTACACCCAGGCCACCGAGATCCTGGGCAAAGTCAAGGACATCCAGGTCATCAAGACACTGGACAAGCTCAACCCCAACCGTGACTCCACCGGCATGCTGCTGATGGCGGAGGTCTCCAACGAGTCCATGACTCCTGCGGCGCTGAGCTTTTCGCTGCCCACCGAGACCAACGAAAGCCGCACGCTTACGGTGGAAGCCCGTGACAACTCCGCTGACTCCACGGTGCTGGCTGTGGGCAAGCAAGTGAACGTGTCGATCGCCATCAACACCGCCAACGGCGAAGAGCGCGTGGTGCAAGTGCCCATCGCCTTCCGGCTGATCCCGCGCTACGTCTCCAGTCCGCAGGTACAGCGCATCATCGGCTATGGTGTCGACGACACTGGCCTGATCGCACGCTTTCAGCGCGCCCGAGATGGCGGCATCGCTCCGTTCATGGACTTCATCATGGCGCAGGACCTGATCCAGGAAAAGCGCAAGGCCATGATCCAAGACGATTCCCGCGTGCTGCAGGAGATCATGACTCGCGTGGCCACCAACAAGCGCTACGGGCTGCTGACCAACAATCCCTCGCTGGTGACCCTGAGCAACATCTTCGTGATCACCGAAAGCGAGCAAAAGGCCCTGGAGTCGAAGTTCGGCGGCTCCATGCAGTCTGCGGCTGTGCGCAACCGTATGTTCGAGAACGTCTCGGCCTCGACCATCATCGTCGTCAACCGTGCCTGGAACATGGTGTACTTCTACCAGCGCGGCTTCGACTCCCCCAGCGAGATCTCGTTCAAGGAGCTGAAGGTCGGCGCCTCCAAGGCGCCTGATCTGATGGACCAGCTCAAGAGCTTCAACCTGGGTATGCCGATCTCGATGGCGTAACCTTCGACCATAAGCTCTAAGCAGGTGCTGCGCAAGCAGCACCTGTTTCTTTTTTTGTCTTACCTTCTAATTAGAGGCCATCATGCTTGGAATCTTCGACTTCATCAAGAGTCTGTCTACCCGCATCGAGAAGAACACGCTGCTCGACGATGTGGACACCTCCATCCGGGAAATCAACAACTTCACACTGCCTGCGCTGCAAACGCTCGCTGAAGTCGAGAAGCTCACTCCCTTCACCAACGAGTTCGCCAAGAAAGCCGAGAATGGTCTGTACTCGGCCATTAAGTTCTCTCGCAAAGGCGGCAACTGGGTGCTCGATCTGCACGCCATGATCTCCAACGTGGGCATGAACCTGCAAAGCCTGCGCAAGATCGCCGACGATGCGCTGGAGCAAGACACGCTCAAGGATGCCATCACCGCCCGCGGCGCTCACGTCATCCGCGCAGCCTCGGCCATGAGCTTCCTCAGCCGCTATGCGTTCGAGATGAGCGACTTCATCATGGCGCAGGAAGTGTCCTCGGTGGGTAAGGAAGCGGCTGACATCCCGCCCGCACAAGTCGAGTACATGAACAAGAAGCTCGACGAGTTCTTCCGGTTGCTGGCCGACTACTCCATCCCCAACAAGGACTTCATGAAGATCTTCGGGGATCTGCCCAGCATCTACCTGGACAAGGATGGCGAGAAGGCCAACTCCATGTTCTCGCGCATCGTTCTCGATCCGTTCAAGAACTCCATGAGCATGAGCGGCTTTCGCGGCAACCCCATTTACCACCTGCGGCTGCTGTGGACTGAATGGGAAGCCAAGCGCTACCACGCGGCCAAGGAGCGTCAGGTCATTCTGAACCTGCGCCTGATCCACCTGCGCAATCTGCAGGCCGACCAACCCAACATCCGCATCGAGCGCGAGATCGAAGGCGTGCAAAAGCGCCTGGACAACCTCGACCGCTGGATCCGTGATGTTGAACAATCCGTGGAGTGACCGATGAGCGTGCTCAAGTACCCGATCCTGCAGTCCGGTTTCGTGGCTTTCAGCGAGACCGGCCTGGTCAGGCCCAAGACCAGCCCTCCGACGTTCAGCGAGCAGATCCTGTTTCGCCAAAAGAACCAGGAGTACGCTCCCTACTTCTACAGTGAGGACGTCACCAACGCCTTCAACGAGTGGCGGGGTATGCCGTACATCATCAAGAGCTTTGACTTCCAGGAAAAGATCCTGAAGCTCGCATTCGCCAGGTTCGGCCTGAACATCGGCGACTGGATGATGAACCAGTCCTACAAGCCGTCGTTCACCTTCACGCACCGACAGTTCCTGGAGCTGATGCTGCCGTGGATGCAAAATGCAGACCTGGTGCAGGTCACTGACTCCAGCGAAGCACTGCGGTGGATCGGTATCATTGGCCCCTCCTCGGGTCACGAGGTGCTGTTCCCGCTGGGCGAGCTGTTGCAAAACCGTTTCGCCGGCGACACCTCCGTGATGCAGACCCAAGTGGCCGTGCGCAACTGGGTGCAGCATGAAGGCGGCTATGAAAGCCTCCTGACGTTTCTGTTCGCCATCTTCGGTGAGCGCACCAACCACATGCAGACGCCTCCGCGCTCTGTGAGCTGACAGGGGACTCGCCATGAGTGCCCGTCACTTCATCGCCACGTTCGAAGCCGAACTGGCGGTCAACAAGCTGGAGCAAGAAACGATCGCCGCTGAAGGGGAATCCCCCAAGCAGTACGAGGAGTTCATCCAGCAAACGGAAGCCGAGGCGATCGAGAAAAAGGATGAGCTCGTCGAGGAGCAAAAGGAAGAAGATGAGTTCTCCGACCCAGATGCCGAGATGGGAGACGGCCAAGGTGGTGAGGGTGGTGATCAAGGCGATCCTGGCGACCTTGATGACTCTAGCGATCTTGGTGACAGTGGCGACAGCGATGGCGATAGTGGCGGCGAGGATGATCCGCAAGAGGTGGATGACGCCGACGCCATCGACGATGCCGAGGCACAAGCTGACCTCGCCGAAGAAAAAGCTGCCACCTCCGAAAACCTGAACGCCATCACCACGGGTCTGGGGCAGGCGGCATCCTTTGTGACCGCCTCTCTCAGCGACCTGATGATGGGCCTAGGTCGTCTGGGTATCAAGTATACCCCGATCCTGGGCACTATGATGTACAAGGGCGTTATCTGGATGTTCTCGCGTACCGGCACGCTGCTATACCGCACCGGTGTGTCGATCGGCAAGTACATCGAGAGCAACTACAACTCAGCCACTCGACTCAGCGATCGCCTGGACAGCTGTATGGATCGCCTGAACGCGCTGGTGGAGAACTCCGTGCAGCGTCCCAAGGAGCCGTACCGCAACAAGGCCGTGATCAATCGCATCAAGGTGGGTAAGCGCCTGACCGTGGCCTACAACCTGGACCAAACCCGTACGGGCCTGGAGACGGTAATCAAATCTCTGGTGGAGGAGGCCAAGAATGGCTACAACATCATCGAAAAGCTCGCCGAGACCAATCCCCACAATGGACCAAAGCACCTGGATGCTTTGCTGGAAGTCAACGCCAGCACACTCAAGGGTATGAGTCCCGGGTATGCGGATGGCTTCAAAGATGACACAGGCTTGGTCCTGCAGTACAAGAGCGTGGATGTCTATCCAGGTGACATGGTCTTCATGCTCAATGCACCCCAGTGCCGCAACCGGGAGATGGAATCCATCGCCCAGGCTTATCGAGAAGCCTCGTCTTTTTTGGCGGTCGACACTGCCTCCATCAAGCTCATCGAGCAGATGGACTATATGAGCCCCCATGACCTGGTCAGGGTGGTGCAATCGGCTCGCCGGTTGGTGGAGATGATGAGATCCCTGGACTCCACGTACAAGGAGCTCCAAAAGGTCCAACCCTCTCTGGCATATAGTGTGAAGAAGTTGTTTCTTCAATTGGCCGATGACGAAGCGAAGACTCGTTTGTCTTCGTCGTATATCGAGCCGATGTATTTGCGGTCGTCACTCGCCTCCAGTGTGCTGATTCACGGCGTCATGGATTTGAATACTTATGTATCCAGATTGGTGGCAGCGAGCGTTCAGCTTGTCGAGGATCACATCCGGAAAATGTCCTAATCAGTTGGAACATTTGCCGACGCCCCAATCTGTGGAGTCTGCAAATGCCCTGAGAAGGCACCCCCTGGCGACCGCGATAGTTAGAAACATCCGTCAATTCGCTGGATCCCCCGCGACTGCCTGAGCTCCCCAGCTTGGGAATTTTGTCAAACCTTTCCCCTATCTTGGAGAAAACACATGTCGTTCAAACTCGGCGCAGCTGTCGCCACCATGGAAAATCTGTCCGAAGAAGGCGCTCTGGGCGCCACCGAGGACGCCCTCGAAGCCGCGGAAACCGCGGTCGACGTTGCTGAAGGCAACACCGAAGTCGTCGCTGAAGCCGGCGAGATCGACAACCTGGACACCGGCATCGAAGACGCCTTCGAAGCCGTCGACAAGGTCGAAGAGCTCAAGGACATCGCCGAAGAAACCATGCAAGAAGGCGGCATGGACGAAGCCACCGCCAAGGCCGTGGAAGTCGCCCACGAATCCATCATGGCCGCCATCGGCATGAGCCACCGCCACAGCGGCCGCACCGACAGCCCCGTGCTGAGCACCGAGTCCTACCGCTCCGCTCAATCGCGCTCGGCCGCCACCAAGCTCACGATCGAAAAGCTGTCCGAATCGGCCGGCAAGATCATCGAGAACATCAAGCGCGCGCTGAAGCACGCCTGGAACATGGTGCAGAACTTCTTCGCCGGCATCATGCGCAACCGCGCCTTGATGGAAAAGCACCTGAACTCCCTGGATGCCAAGGTCAAGGGCATCGCTGCTGGTTCCACCATGAAGTCCGACAAGGTCAAGGGCGGCGCCAATGGCATCCGCATCGACGGCAAGGCCGACGCCGACACCGCTTCCAAGGTCCTGCAGTCGGCCTCCAGCCTGCTGAGCGCATCGCAAACCGTGGCCGCTGAAGTGGGCAAGGCTTCGCTGAACGACGACGGCACCGCCGGCAAGTGGGTCGCCGACTTCGGCACCAAGCTGAGCACCGCCGTGCACCGTCTGGGCAACAACGGCAAGGCCGAAGGCAAGGACGCTTACGGCTATCTGGCTGGCGGCCGCGCGCTGGTCATCGATGGCGGCACCGATGAGCAGGCCGCTCGTGTGTCCATCGTCGAAGTGGGCAAGAAGGTCGAAGAAGCTTCGGCTCCTTCCATCGACCAGATGAAGCGCCTGGTCACCCAGGCCAAGACCGTGCTGAATGAACTGCGCGCCTACGAAAAGTCGATCGGCGACCTGCGCAAGGGCTCCGAGCTGGCCATCAAGGCCCTGGACCACGCCTCCAGCATGACGTCCAAGGCGCAAGACCCCGACGACAAGGCCGCCACCGAAGCCGCTGGCAAGGCCCGTGACGGCGTCAAGAAGGCTGCTCGCACCGTGATCACCGCCATGAACAAGTTCGGCGGCCCGATCCCCGGCTCGGCATTCGCCGCTGTGAAGGCCACCGCCGACTACGTGACGGCCGGCGTCAACAACTACGGCGCGGCCGGCGAGAAGAAGGACGAGAAGAAGTAATTCTTCAAAGCCTGACACTCAGCGATGACTGATACTCCTCCCGGGCCTTCGGGCCTGGGAGGAGTATTTTTGTTGTCCTGTCTTCGGCAGACAGGGGCGATCGTATCGTATGGTCCATCTTTTTATAGGGAGTCATGCATGCCAGTGGTAAACATGTCGCTCAACAACACCTCTCAGTCCTTCGTTCGCCCTGTGGTGATCGAGATCGTCAACCAGGTGATGGCAGCGACCAAGATAGACAAGAAGGTCCCCATCTTCTATGGCGGAGAGATGGGGCTGCAGCAAGCGGCAGGCTCTGGTGTTGACCAGGCCGATAATCGCCGAGCGCGCTTTGAGGCACTGCGCCGTATGGTGATTGAAGAAGAAGAGGTGTATGCTGAAGACCAGCATACTACCGACATCGTGGGTAAGATCAACAACATCCCCATTTTTGCAGATCGTGCACTCGGTGTATACATCCTCCCCACCTACACCACCACAACCATGAACGTCAAGTTCAGGTACGAGACTCGCTCTAAGGAGGAGTGCCTTCGCTGGAGGCAGGAGATGACAATGAAGTACATGATGCTGCGCATCTCACTGATGCACCAGATCACGTACTCGTATACACTACCTGAGCCTATCTGGGAGCTGGTGGAGAACATCTACGAATGCCGTGAAGCTGTCGCTGGCTACGGGGAGATGTTTGGGGAATACCTCAACAAGTGCATGACCAACCGCCTCACCGTGATCGGCAATGAGAACGGTAAGAACCGGCAGTTCGCTGTTACTGAGCGTCAAGACCGTATCCAGGGCTTCTTTGACTTCACTACAGATCCTCACAAGCCTGAGTACGAGGGTGACAAGGGTGTGTGGGTGATCGAGTTCACTTACAGCTTCACCTACCAAAAGCCAGTCGGTGTGGACACCTGGTTTCCCATCATGGTGCACAACCAGTTCTTGAAGGACAAGTTCTTGGACTTCCAGCCCATGACGCTCACTCGTGATCCCTATATGCGGGATATCCGGGATTGGTCGCTGGGGATGTTCGAGACAGGTCAGACTCTGGGCGTGATCAAGCCCCGTTACCCGTACTTGCGTATTCCGCAAGACGATGATTTCAACATCACCAACCCAAGCCCCGGCACTGGCACGTTCTTGCTGGTGTTGATGAAGCTGTCCGCCGATGGCGACAATACCTTCAACTTGAAGGAGCTCGGAGACACAGTGATCGATCCAGCTATCTTGAAGTGGCTGGAAGACGGGGAATGGAGGCACATCGGCAGGTTCGGCTCCTCCATCATCCAAGCGGAGGTCTACAAGAACGACCAACGACTGGCGGATCCTACCGTCTCGGTCGACAAAGACTTGAATGTGAAGCTACATGTGAAGATCGATCTGCGCTGCACTTATCGCGTCAGGTTCTCCCTGGTGACAGATCTGTCGTTCCTGCAGCTCGATGCATTCGAGCGCCTGCAGTGCCATCCCAAAGCGTTTGTCCGGATACTGGGAGCGATCAACGAGCTGCTGTTGTACAGGTCGGACTTCCAAAGGCTGGGCAACCAGCAGCATATCTACCCGTGGCAGCTCACACGGGTCTACGAGGTGATCACGGGCACCCCAATCACCAACGGCTATGGAGGCTTTACCTCCGGCAGATGCCAGCCCAATTGGCAGGAGGGCTTTCTCGCTATCCCCGAGAAGGTAATCGAGCAAGCCCGGCGAGTACGCAAGAAACTCAAGACGGTGATGAACTACACCACCATCGCACACAGACAAGGAGAGTAAGATGGCTATCGCTACACGCACGCCGGTCACCGACGTGACGCCCAAGCCCACGATGCCCTATGCGTACACCGACAACTACAAAGGGTTGATGTACGATAACAACCATACTCCACTGGTGAGCCTGATCTCCTACATGGATGGCTCTCCGTGGACGGTGCAGTCGTACTTTCGGCAGAGCTTGGGCGAGCACAACGACCTGAAGATGCTCGACACAGTACTGGACGCAGAGTTCCAGGGCTACGAGCGGATCGACAAGCTGGAGATCCTCGTGGACACAGATCTGCAGTCCTCCAGCGATACTGTCCAGCAAGTGACCAAGACCAACGGCGCGGGTATGATCTACCCGTTCTTTGTTCCTAATGTCAATGACTATTTTATCGCGGTCACGGGCTTTCGGAACATGGGTCTGTTCCGGGTAACCAATGTCGACCGCCGTACCTTCCGTACGGACTCGGTGCACTACATCGAGTACACGATGGTTGGGTATCTGGACGATCTACCCAATGAAGCTGCCTCCTTGAAGGAGAAGACCGTGCGCACGTACGTTTTCTCCAGGGAGCGGCTGATGGAAGGGCTTGCCCCCATCCTGAAGACGGAGGTCTTCGAAGCCATAGGCGATCTGCGTTATGAGTACGAGGCCATGGGTCGCTACTACCTTGACAACTTCCTTGACCGGGGAGCCAAGACGTTGATCTATCCGGGTCAGACCAACCACCGCATCTACGACCCATTTTTGGTGCAGTTCGTGATGCAGACGTTCAGCTACGACACGTTCGATGCCATCATCAACATGAAGCAGCTGAACAAGGATGGCAACCGGTATCTGGATCAGCCTCAGTTCTGGGATGTAATGATCAACCAAAACTGGGCAGAGCTCAAGTTCTGCAACCAGGTCATGGGCTTTGCCCGTACTGGTCAGTTCGATCCCAACACGTACATCAAGAGCTTGGCCTTCCAGCGCGTGGACTATGTGGTGTTCCCGGATCAACCCGACATCTCCACGCGTTCGTATGACGATGAGCTCCCACTTCCCGTGGTCAAAGGCATCGCAGTCAAGACCACCAACGGCCGAGGCAAGACGCTCACTACCATCGAGAAGTCCTACTCGCTGGCCAACAAGCTCATCCCCAGCTATCCCATGATCTTGGACGATGAACACTACGTGCTGTCCAAGAACTTCTATGACAACAAGGGAAGTGATCTGTCGCTGTTGGAGATCATGACACGCGACTATATCCATCGCCGCACACTGGACCTCAAGCAGATCCTGCATATGGTCAAGCTGTATCCCTCCATGGAGAGGCTGGAGCAGTTTTACTATATCCCGATCCTGATGACGCTGGTGCGCTACTTTGAAAAGAGTGCATACACATGACCCAATCTCTGAGCAAGCAGCACCGAAACATCACCCGTATCTGGGTCGATCTGTATCGAGTGCTTGTACCCGCTGGCCGAGTCCGCTCCGTGGAGAGTCAACTCGGCCGGCCAGACCTTTTGACAGGTGACCGGCGTATCGATGATATGCAAGTCAAGGCGTTGACTCCCATCTACGTTACAATTGACGACATGGTGGAGTACTTCCGCGAGGGCACGGAAGTGCGCCTCACGAACGATCTGGACGCTGTCAAGATCTTCGACGCACTCATGGACCACGTGGGTTGCTGGAAGAGCGCACTGCAGACAGTCCTGAATGTGGGCGATGCTCCTGTAGAGGACCTGATCCTCATGGAGGAGTTTGCCGTGAGCATTTATGACATCGCCAAGTTCCGCATCTTCGAGGACAAGCGCGGTGATCTGATCCGCCGTATGAACAAGGGCTTCCGCCACTTTGGCGGTTTGCAGCGCACCACTACCTCGACACGCCGCCCAGCACCGGTCATGAAAGACAAGACCAACCTGGAAATCGATCAACTGCGCTACGAGCCCTCTCTGGATGTGCTGCAGCGCGTAGCCGTGGAGCAAAGCATCAACCATGCCGATCGGGGATATTGAATATACCCCACTATGGCAAGATGTAAAGGCCACCGTGTACTCGGGGCCTAAGCAAGTCAAGTTTGACTACTTTGTCATGGTGCATACCGAGCAAGGGGACTTCAATGTCTTCAAGCTCATCACGCTCGAAGACGAGTGTGACTACGCCAATATGATCGGCTCCAACGTCAACTTGCAGTTCCAAGTGGGCCTGGGCGACTACCTGCTACGTCTGTATCCGTTTCGCGCCAACCTGGAGGTCAGTATCAAGAAAGTCCCACAACTGGAGACTGGAGGTACTGACATGGAGAAAGACGTCTCGGTAGTGCGCTACAAGGCAATCTTGAAGCCCGGCAAGAATGTGGAGCCCACCGGTACACGGATCACGGATCATGACTACCAGACACTGAATACATCCAACTTGGTTGATGTGTTTATCGAACTGCAAGACCGAAACTTTGAGCCTCTACGTCTGAAGACTTTCCCAGGTGGCACGTTCACCAATCTGACCGTCAAGGACATCATGACGGTGTGCGTGTTCGGAGAGTCCAAAAACGTACTGGTCGACGGCGCGGTGCCTGTGGATGGTATCGACATCGTGGAGCCTGACAACACCGCTCGTATCCCGTACTTGATCATGCCCAACATGAAAGCGGCCATGATCCCTACATACCTGCAAGAGCGCTCGCTGGGTGTGTACAACGCGGGACTGGGCACCTTCTATCAACGGTACAAGGACAAGAGCTACTGGTACATCTACTCGCTGTTCAATCCTGAGCGGTTTGACGAGGACGTGGACCGGATGGTGTTCTTTGCGATGCCCAAGGAAAGGTTCCCAGGGATTGATCGCACCTATCGGCAAGAAGGCAAGATCACATATGTGGTAGTTACGGGAGACCGGGGTTACACGGACAGCGGGGACCTGACGGACGTCAACGAAGGTATCGGCTTTCGGATGCCCGATGCCAACGCCATGATGAAAAAGCCTGTTGTCATGACAGAGCAAGGCCCCAAGGCTGACCGAGCACGGCTAAATACCGAAGTGGCTGGTAGAAAGCGCGCCGACGGAAACATCTTCGCGCCGGTGGTCACCAACTCCGCCAATCCGTACCGCCTCTACAGCCAGCTGGCTTGCCGCCAGCTCGCCCGAGTCGACGTGGTCTGGGAGAACTCTGATCCCGATCTCATCTACCCGGGCATGCCATGCAAGTATGTCTTCATGGACAAAGAAGAGTACAAAGAGCTCAAAGGCATCATCGTGTACAAGTACTCCTGTCATTCATTGGTGGGGCGACCTGTCGTCTCAAGTACTTATCGCACCTCCACTCAAGTCACCATCATGCTGGAGCAGTTTATGGATCCTCCCCCGGAGCAGCCAACCATGAACGCCCCAGGAAAGTTCTAACTATGAAAATCGGCACATTTGAAGACTTTGGCTCTGCGCCTCCATTGTCGCAGGCAGAACCCATCAACCCGACTCCGGGCATGGGTGTGGAGCAACCGGAGGTGATGCAAGTCACCATCCCCGAGCAAGACATCGACCGAGACACGGGCTTGCCTGTCACTATGCGCAATGCCGAATACGACAAGCTCACGGTGGACGTGTTCGACAATGCCATGCTGACGATGGAGGACGAGGAGTTTGACCTGCAGCAAAAGGTCCAGCAACTGAACTTGCTGCAAGATGCCTTCAACACCATCGAAGACACCGAGAACGTCTCGCCTGCCCAGGTACGTGCCATCGGCGTGCAGCTGTCGATGCTCGACAAGTACCTGCCCCGCGAAGACCGCCTCATCCGTGATGCTCATCTGGGGGGCGCCTCCGAGGACACAGTCAAGAACCGTGTGGTCACCCAAGAAGCGCTGGGCACTTCCATGAAGGTGCTGTTGCCGATCATCGCGGCCATCGGCGTGATGCTGGGCGGTCTGTACCTGTTCCTGCGCTCCAGGAAGGTGGCTGACGCTCAAGCTTCACACAACGAGGCCGTCTTCAAGGCCATGCATCGGGAGGTCGACGCAGCTGTGCAAGGCGCCGCTGAAACCCTCATGCGGTCCCCCCTGGCCAAGGTGGCCAATGGCGACATGTCGGCTGTGCCGGGCATGAAGCAAGCCAGCGACAACCTGGACCGAGCGATCGAGCAGATCCAGCGAGAGCTGCAAGCTGCGAGTGTGGAGGCACAAGCTGCCCGCAAAGCGGCTGTAAAGATCGCCCGTGCCAAGGAGCGCCTGATCACCAAGCTGCAGCGCTACAATTTCATCCAGTCGACCGAGCTGGGCAAGAACGCTTTTGCGCAAGCTGCCAATGCTTATACCAAGTATGGGCAACTCGGCGAGATCGGTGAGGAGCTGGCTGCGACCATCAGCGATCTTCTCAAGCGAACCACCAAGGAGATGTCCGGTGGCTCCATCGATCCAGCCAAAGCTGGTGAGATCTCGGAAGCGCTCGGTGCTGCTTCCAGCAAAGCCATCAGCCGCATCAAGTCTGTGGGCATGTCCATGTCGGCCAGCCAGCTCGGATCGCTGATCGACGGTGCTGATCGCCAAAACCAGCTGGTGTGCTTTCCGATGTTCCCAGGCTCTGCTGGCCCCATCTTGGCGATCGGCGACTCCTCTGCCTCGTACGTCTCACCCAACCGTGACAACACGCCACCTGTGACGACTGCCGTGACGCTAATGGAGTACATCTCCATGCGCGCCAGTTTCAACTCCATCCCTGTGGCTACCCGCAAGGCGGAGAAGGAAGCCGAAGCTCGCGCCAAGGTGGGCAAGGATATCACGGAACTCGCTCGCAAGCTGCGCTCTATCGGCAACACCGACGAAGAGCGTGCCAACATCCGTGGCCTGGCGTCTCACCTGAACTCGGCGCGACAGATCATCACCATGCTGGACCGCACGTGGTTGGAGCTGTGTGCATGCGCCAACGGCCTGACTGATCTGGCCCACTCCTCGCTGGAGGTGGCCCGCATCACCAAGGAAGCGGCAAGTGCACCAGCTGCGAAAAAGCCTGATGCGCCGCAGCAGCCTACCACCGAGAGCCTGGATGCGGAGATCGCCTCCTTCGAGAGCCGCCAAACTCCGGTGCCAGTGGCCACTCACGAAGCCATGAGCGCCACAGCCGTGGGCGTGATCGCTGCAGTCATCGCTATGGCACTGGGTGCGCTCTTTGCGTTCCTGCGTGACAAGCAAATCGCCAAACGCCAATCAGCCACCATCAAGTTCACATTCACTCCTGTGAACTCCGACACTGGTGCCGCCAAGCAGCGTGCCAGCTCCACAGAGTTTGCCGACCAGATGGCCAGGGCCACTCGCATGCGTTCGGCCGAGTATGAGCGCAAGTGGAAGGAGACAATGGACCGGCTGGACAAGACACTCAACGAGATGTATGAGGAAGCAAAACGTTCTGACGAGGAGACGACTCGTCGGTTCAAGGAAAGCCAAGCCGCTCAAGGCTCCAATGGCACTGCTTCCTCGGCCGATGAGATCCCGCCTCAAGCCGGCAAGGAAATGCTCAAGCTGCGCAAGACCCTGCAAAGCTTCAACTTCCAGGGGGAAGTGACGATCAAGAAGCAGGAGTTCGCAATTGCCATCCAGAACTACCAGGACTATTCGGCGCTGGCCACCATCGCTGAAGACCTGGGGGCTGCGGCGAAAGTCTCCTTGGATCTGCTGGCCCGGGAGCTCACCGACGAGGGCATCACTCCGGAGGCCAACGACAAGATCACCCAGGGCCTGACCAAGGCGCTGATGCGTTCGCACGACGAGATCAAATCCGTGGGCACTGCTATGAGTGTTTCCCAAGCCAAGGGTCTGATGACCCAAGCGGCCGGCGATCTGCAAGGCGGCACGTATGTGGTCTTCCCGTTGTTCCGGGGGTCTATCTCGGCGGCCATGAGCATCAGCGCCCGTGGAGAGGTCCATCCTGGTCATCTGAGCAAAGAAGGCAACGACGTCAACCCTGCTCTGCAGATGAACTTCGATGACTTCATGGCACTTAAGAGTCAGTTCGAGACCATTCCCAAGGCCACGGAAGCTGCTGAGCGCGCAGCTGAGGACCGAGCCCGTATCGGCAAGTCCATCCAGCAAACGCTCCAGCGTCTGAAGAGCCACAAGCAGTTCTCCTCCGAGAACTCCAACATCCGCTCTATTGGCAAGCTGCTGACTGACACCACCGCCACGCTTCGCCAGATCGACCAGTGCTGGCTCAAGCTGTGCGGAGATGCCAACCGGTTGGTGGAAGTGGCCTCTTTGGTCAAGGCCATCACCACCAAGGGTGATAAGACCGCCCGTGGGGAAGACACCCCAATGGCTGACCGCGTCAACTGACGCAACCGCTGCAATCATACTCCTTACCATTTCCCCATAACCGGGGAGATGGTGGGGAAGTATGCTGCGCTATATAAATCCTACCAGTAATACTGATCTTTTCAAGATCCAATGGCCGAACACTGTTCATGTTTGGGTCTTTAACCCCTCTGGGAGGAATCCATGGAACTTACCGAAAATGAATTCTTGATCTCCAGAGCTCTCTCGATCTACAACGAACAATATCACCGGGATATCAAAGTTGCCGATTGCGAGATCACCTCGATCCCCCATGACCCTCATAGCGATCGAGGCTACGAGATCACCACACCAACGAAAGACCAGTTCTTCCGCATCCACTTCTACGTCAAGTTCACCAACAACGACCGCTCCGCCCCAGTGCGACTGGAGGTGACCCCTCCTTATGTGGTCGGTGCGCTGGGCGACGAAGTGTTTGTGGTGCGCTCTGGCATCGACGAGTGGTATCGCTCCTCGGGCATGTATCGGTTTACGCCGATCGTGCCGATGGATGTTCCTCCGGGCACCTTCATCACCGAGCGCGGCATTCCCTTCGTCACGGAGTACGAGGCTTTCCTCATCTCCGAAGCAGCGTAAAGGAGCAGCTCCATGGCCCTGCTTTACCCCTTCTCCGACAAGTTCAAGGAAGAGTTCTTCCCTGTGCTTGTGAAGGCGTTCAACGAGCAACGCGGCACGCGTCTTGACCCCAAAGAGTTTGAGATGCTGCTGTCGGTGCCTGTCAAGAAGGGCGACACCGTCGGCATCTTGATGGTCACCAAGCGTACGGACGACTTTCTGCGCTTTCGGGTGCGCCTGACTGGCTTCACGGATCTGACGACCGTGAGCAACTTCGTGATGCGACACGAAATGAACTTCGCCACCAGTTTGCTGGAGGTGTACTGGGAGACGAATGTCACGCTGGAGAAATCCAAGTTCCAAGAACTGGGCGTGGCGATCCGTTCTCCCCTTTATCAACGCTGGCTCAACTCCGATCACATCCTGTACCTGGAAGATCGTGGCCGCCTGAAGACGGAGACCGGTGGCTTCGTCTTGACTCAAACCTGAGGACATCATGAGCGAAAATACAAAACCTCTGGCCGCAGAACTCGACGCTGATGTGGGTGTGGACCTGTCGATCTCCCAACTGCCCGAGCTGGCCAACTTCCGCGGCGGTGAGCTGGTGCACGTCGTCTCCAACGGCCGCGACTTCCGCATGGACGCGACCAAGTTCGCCGCTGAACTGGCGGGCTCCGAAGTGTCGATGTCGGACCTGAACAAGAAGGCCGACAAGACCACGGTGCAGGACATCGGCACTCAGCTGGCTCTGCTGGACGCCAAGAAGGCCAACAAGAGCGACCTCGACGCTCTGGCCATCACTGTCAGCGAGATGGATCTGGCCAAGGCCAGCCGTGACCAATTCCTGAGCGTGGAAGGCCGTGTCAACGCCCTGGAAGTGCGCTCTGGCAACATCGAACGCAAGGCCACCGAACAAGGCGAGGAGATCTTCGCTCTGGGTCGCCGGGTCGCCGCTGTCGAGCTGACGGTGCAAGCAGCCGCTACCACTGCCCAAAAGGGCGTGGACGATGCAGCCCGTGCGCAGATCAAGGCCAACCAGGCCGACGCCGCTGCTCAGGAAGCCCTGGGCTCTATCGCAGCCCAGACCTCCCGCATCGATGCACAAGCCACGACAATTTCCCGTATTGATGGGGAAACCGACACCAACCGTCGCAACATCACCAATGTCCAAAGCGAAGTCTCCGCTTTGGGAATCCGAATGGGATCTGCCGAGGTTGCACAAGCGCAACTGTCTTCCCGCGTTGCTACGGTCGAGGCCGAACTGCCCTCGTTCGTGAAGAAGGCTGATCTGGTCGCTACCAACGCCCGTGTGCAGACCAACACCGACGCCATCATCGCTCATGACGCGATGATCGCCACCAACCGCGTGGACATCGACAAGCTGCGTCTGGATCTGCTGACCATGCGCACTGAACTGGACGCCGTCGATGCTGACTTGCTGCTGCAAATCATCGCCCTGCAGGACAAGCTGGCGGCACTGACCACTCGCGTGGATCAGATCACCGCCGGTGGTGGCTCCATCATCCCCGCGGTATCGGTGATCGGCACGGTCTCCCAGCCTGGCGGCTACACGGGTAACAACTACTCGATGTCGATCGTCAACACGGTGACCAACAGCTACGGCAACCCGCTCAATGGGCTGATGTTCCATCTGGAGACCAAGCGTGGTGTCGGGAACTGGCAAAACGCTCGCTCGTCCCAGTTCACGGACCTGGACAGCGGCGCTTCCGTCCAATTCGACGTCACACTGCAGCCGGGCGAGACCATCGAGTACCGCTGCGTGCTGCGTGACAAGTACCGTCCGGGCTGGGTGCACATCATCCGCACCTTCAGCTACACGGCTCTGTAACTGGAACTACATCGGGTTTTGTTTAATTTCGATTGATCCATTGGAGATCCTTATCCGAAGTGACCGAAACCCGACGTCTAGTATGTCGGAACAAGCAGTATGAGTTGTAATAGTCGAGATGATATCAAAACTGGCGACTTGCTGGCGTGGTCTGATTACTCGAAAGAGCACAGTACGTTTTGGTTGAAGTTGGTCCGCCTAGCGACGATGTCCGAGTTTGGGCACGTCTCTGTGGCTTGGCGCCAGGGCGAGCAGCTCTTTCACGTGGAGGCAGTGATGCCTTTCATCCGTGTAGTGCCTGTGCCTGAAGGTGAGTCCTTCTTCTACATCCCTATGTCCCGTTTTCTGAAGACGCCGCCCAGGATGTCAGAGTTCTTCTCTGACAAGATCGGGCAGCGCTACAGCGTGCTGGATGCGGTCAAAGCCTATCTCGGTATAGCGACGCAACGCGACAACAACTGGCAGTGTGCAGAGTTGTCTAATGCGTTCTACGCTGAGCATGGTGTGGATCTGGGATCTAAGGCTATGACGCCTTCTCGGGTTGTTTATGCTGCGCTCGATGAGTGCGGCGCATCGTTGATGAGGATCAACGCCATAAAGTCCTGTTCTATAGGCAAGGAGTCGAATACAAATGGCTGACGCAAAGCAAACCATTCGACGGGTCAACATGCTTCCTGGCACTCTGGAGGCCAACACGATGTACATCGTGAAGGCGCCTGGTGCTTTGGAAGCCGATCTCGTCTTCACCGGCAGCGACCCCACGGTCAATGCTAGCACCATCTCCCGGATGTCGATCGAGCAGATCGTCGGCACTGCGGTGGATGCAAGTACCTCCGTGTACTTCAAGCAGGCCTACGCCGACATGCTCAGTGATCGCCCCAAGGCCAATGCCCTGGTGTACGTCGCTGACACCACTGGTGACCCCACAGCGACCACGGCCAGCCGTGTGTACCTGTACAACAAGGCCACCAACACCTTCATGGGTTTTCCCAGCTCTGGCGGCGGCTCCTCGGACGTCACCTGGAACCAGATCCTGGGCAAACCCACGTCCACCCCCGCACAGATCGATCAAGCGGTCGCGCAGATGCATACCCACACCAACAAACAGGTGCTGGATCTCATCGGCGAGAACGCTTCGCAAAAGCTCACGTTCCGTGGTGCTCAGGTCGACACCCCCTCGCCCGTGACGTTCACGGCGAACTGGTAATTTCTCGTTCTTTTAGGAGATAGAAATGGCAAATCTGAATATCGAACGCCTGGTCGCGCTTCCCGAAGTCGCCAACCGCAAGCCCTCGACGCTGTACATCGTCAAGAGCGCCTCCAACGCCAACCTGGTGGACTTCTACGTCACTGGCTCGCTGGTCGAAGGTCAGCCCCTGGAGATCCGCCACGCGCTGAGCTCCCAGGACGTGCAGCAAGCGATCGACGAGGCCGTGGCCAACATCGACCCCGCCAGCCTGCCCGACATCCCTGGCTCCAAGATCATCTCGGAGATCAGCGTCAACACCACCGGCAATGCAGCCACCGCCACCAAGGCCCTGACGGCGGACAGCGCCACCACGGCGGGCACCGCGGCCAAGGCCGATGAAGCCACTTCCCTGGCCCCTGGCGCCACCATCAACGGCGTGCTGTTCACCGGCACCGCCGCCATCGTGGTCCCGGCTGTGGACACCGAAACGCCTCGCGTGCCCCAAACGGCCGTGGGCACCTCGGTCGCCCCCCTGGTGGACGGCAAGGTCCCCGTGCAGTTCATCCCGGCTGCCTTCGACAACATCAACACGTTCCCCACCAAGAGCGACTTCCCCGCTGAAGGTGCACGTGACGTCATCTACATCTCCGAAGATGACAATGCGATGTATCGCTGGGCAGGCACCGAGTACATCCTGATCCCCACGGGTGCAGGCGGTACCGACACGGCTCTGAAGCTGGCCAACGCTCGTCAGATCCGTCTGTCGGGTGATGCCACCGGTCAAATCGTGGGCGCCACCGGCTTCGACGGCTCCGCTGACGTCACCATCGAGGTGACGCTCAAGACCATCGAAGGCGCTGCCGGCACGGGCTCCAAGGTCACCGTCAACGAAAAGGGCCTCGTCACCGATGTGGAAGCCCTGACGGCTGCTGACATCCCTGACCTGCCTGGTTCCAAGATCACCTCCGCCCTGTCGGTGGACACCACCGGCAATGCTGCCACCGCCGACAAGCTTAAGACCCCCCGGACCATCACGTTCGAAGGCGCTCTGAGCGGCACGGCCACGTTCGACGGCTCCGCTGATGTGACCGTGACCCTGTCGGGTTCCAGCACTGGCGTGACCCCGGGCGAATACACCAAGGTCACCGTCAACGCCGGCGGCCTGGTCACGGCTGGCGATCTGCTGACCCCGGCGGACATCCCCAACCTGCCCGGCTCCAAGATCACTTCCGATCTGACCGTGAACACCAGCGGCAAGGCCGCCACTGCCGGCGTCGCCGACACGGCCAAGGCCATCGAGCTGGCCGCTGCCGAGTGGTAAGCACTCGCGGCTGTTAGCAACCCACTACACGGAAGGATAGATATGACTCTCGTATCGCCTTCCGCGACTCGTGCCCGCGCCGGTGGCGCGCTCGCCCCTATGAAGTTCAGCGCTCTGCCGAAACTTCAGGTGGTGAGCGACGCCATCGAGCTGCCGGTCCTGTTCGCGGGAGAAAACTACACCATCGAAGCGGGTCTGTTCAAGACCATCGTGACGAAGTCGACCATCGGCCTGGACAAGGTGGACAACACCTCCGACATGGCCAAGCCGATCTCCACGGCGACCCAGGCGGCCATCGATGAGCTGTTGGACCGCATCAACGAGAAGGCCAACCTCTCGGATCTGGGAGCTCTGGGCGCTCGCGTCGGCGCCAATGAGCGCAAGATCGCGGATCTGGAGCTGTTCATGACGTCGGGTCTGATCCCAGCTGACCGCATCACTGGCCTGAACCCGGTGATCGATGCTCGCATCGACGCCAAGATCGACGGCATCGTGGCCCCCACGGTGTTCGCCGGTCCCAATGACTGGTAAGCAGTCCTAGATCCTCCAGGGGCCCCTTACGGGGCTCCTGGGGGCATCTATGGTCGCAAATAAGATGGACTACAAAAGTCATCCTTAGAATTTTGGAGTATGTATGGCACTTCCCATCTACCGTTACCCGTTGGACAGAACAGGCACCAACCGGGATAACCTGATCCTCAACGAGCCTCATACGCTCGCACCCAAGGCCCGTGTCACTGATGTACGCGTGGCCGCTCCCATCTACGGCCCGATGTACTCGGAGTCTGTGATCGTGGTCGATGCCATCACCCGCCGCAAGCTGGACAAGGACATCGACTACAAGCTCACTGACCTGTTGCAAACGGCCACACTTCAATTCGCCAAGCCTGTCACCCAGTTTGTGGTGATCGTCAATGGCACGGTCTCCAACGAGATCGAGCTCACCTACCAGTGTGTGGGCGGTAACTATCAAAACGATTCCACCGCCGTTATCCACGCCTACGAGACGTTCCTGAATGATGCTCGTGCCGTGGACTGGGAAGACATCACCGGCAAACCCATCGAGTTCCCTCCTGGTCCACACATCCACTTGCTGGAAGACGTGATCGGCTGGGGTCCCATGCTCTGGGCACTTGAGCGTGTGCGCGAAGCGATCTTGCTGAGTAACTCCTCGGTGTTCGAGAACTTCCTGGAGTGGTTCAAGTTCCGCCCTGTGGACTGGAACTTGGTGGTCAATCGCCCCACCACACTGGAAGGCTATGGCATCACCGATGCTGTGCACGTCTCGCGCCGTATCCGCACCATCAACGGCATCATCGGGGGCGGCACACTCGCCCAGGACCTGACGCTGCAGCTGTCCACCACCGGCGTGACTGCTGGCACCTACGGCACGATGACCAAGTTCCCCACGTTCACGGTGGACGACCGCGGCCGCATCACCCAGGCAGCTGAGTTTGATCACAGCTTCCTGACACTGATCGACAAGCCCACAACGCTGGCGGGTTACGGCATCACGGACGCGGTCAACCTGTGGGGCCCGCAGACCATCACCGGTCAAAAGACCTTCACCCGGGAGATCATCCAGAAATCCACTGTCAATGCCACCGATGCATACCGCACCGCTGACGCTGTCTATGGTGCGTTCTGGCGGATGGAGAACCAGCGCTTTTGGCTGCTGCTGACCGCCGACGGTGACCCACTGGGCGGCAACAATTCCTTCCGTCCGATGTGGGTCAACATGCCTACAGGCGAAGTGCACTTCGATACCAAGGTGTACGCCAGCGTCGGCATCGAAGGTAACGCATCGTCTGCGACCAAGCTGCAGACTGCTCGCTCTATCGCCACCAGTGGCGGCGCTACTGGTACTGCCACGCTGTTTGACGGCACTGCCAACATCATCATCCCGATCACCGCTTTGGACGTCTCCAAGGTCAATGCAGGCGTGCTGCCTGGCACGTTCGGTGGCACAGGTATGAACGTCTTCACAGTGGGCAACTACTTTGTGGGCGAGACGCTCAACAAGATGAAGCAGGTGACCCCGGCGGAGCTGATGACAGATGTGGGTAAGACCCGCAAGATCATCGCGGGTATCGGCCTGCTCGGAGGCGGCGATCTGAGTGCAGATGTCACCGTGAGCATGGCGCCTCCTGGCACCCTGACCAACAAGACAGGCAACTCCGCCACAGCCACAGGCCACACCCACGCACTGACAGCGGCGACTATGGTGGACGCTGGTATCGTTCGACTGGCCACCGATCAGGAAGTCAAGGACTTCACCGGCAATGGCGTGGTTACGGCCACTCAGCTCAAGAACGCTGCAGCTCCCGGCACTGTGATGCCTATCGTGGACGGCTCTCCTGGCTGGAACTATGCCGGCAAGATCGGTACTTCCACCAAGTATGCTCGTGAAGACCACGTCCACCCATCGGACATCAAGCTTCGCGGCAACCACAATGGCGCTGTTGTGGTTCCGGCAGGCGGCTATTACAACATACCCGTCAACTCCGTTGGCATGTTCTTGGTGTGTTTTGAAAACAGCTCCATCCAACTGCCGCATCCGAGCAACTTCACTGATGCAGATGCCGGTCTGTGTGTTCGCGCATATGTCCACGGCTACAACACCTCCGCGAAGGTGAACCTGCCTCTGGGATATGGGGGGTCGGGCTCGGAGAGCTATACATTCTTCTCCACGATTGCCATCATGCTGGTCAAGCGTGAGGACGGCCGTATGGGCTGGTTCACCACTGACGATGGACACACCATCTTCACAGACTCCCAGGATGCATACTACCAAAACCGCTGCTATACCCGTCTGGGTAACCCGGCATGGGGGCACATCGCTGGACCCTACGGCATGGTCGGTGGGACGCTGTACAACGTCAGTGAAGGCGAATACACGTTCGAATATCCCCACCTTCAGTCCCGTTGGATCAAGTACCAGGCATCGCGCGCTTTCATCAATGTCTCCAGCCAAAGCGGAACGTCCTATGTGGCGAACGTGCTGAGTCTGTCAACTTCTGCAGTTCGCTTTGAAATCAAGAAGGTGGCGGGCCCCGGTATCTGGGGAACCATGAACGCTTCGATCATTGTTTTTGGATGCTGATATGACTGACCAAACCCCTACCCAAGAGCTGGACATCAACATGGACGATCTCCAATTGGTGGATCCCAAGAACACGGGCTTCACTGACCCGGAGTTCATGATGTTCCATGCTCCCACCCTGGCGTTCTACAATCCACTTGTCGACACTGATATCCCGGAAGACTGTGTCCAAGTGCCGATGATCGAAGTGAATGCGATCTTCAATAAGCTCGACGGCCTGACCGAGCTGTGCGCAGATGAGGATGGCTACCCCACCATCCGCCAGACGACTACGCTCAGTGAAGACAAGATCCGTGCACAGATGCAGCAAACACTCACCAATCACTACGAGATCCAGATCAAGGAACCTGTGGTGATCGAGGGTGTCAAGATGCCGCCAACTGTGGAGGAGATGAACAAGTTTGTCACCTTCCTCACGATGGCTCAGTTCACGGACGAGCAGACGATGGACTACCAGGCCACCGACGGCTGGGTCAAGCTGGAGATCGAAGCTGTCAGGCGCATCGTCAAGGAGATGCGTAAGTGGCAGATCGCCTACACCGAGGAGTACAAGCGCCTGCAGCAGACCATCGATCAACACATCGCTGACTGCCACGGCATCTTCCGTCTCATGTACAACTACAAGTACGAACCCAATTGGCCCACTGAGGTCAAGTAAGTGGTCTTTCTATAAGTGCTATAGATCCAGTAGTAAGTACCTATAATAGGGTACTACTATTGGGTTTATGGTATTGTCTTTGTTATCAGGAGAATCTGTTATGCGTTATCGTTTCGTATTCATGGCCATCACCCTCACTCTGGGCTTTGGTCTTCTGGTGCTGTCCACACCTGGCTTGAACATCATCCAGATGGATGTGGGCGCTGACACACTGAGCAAGCTCATGCGCTTGTTCTTCGGCCTGATGTCTGTGGGCATCTTCCACATCTCTCGCAAGGCACTGTTCGACTACATCGATGTCAGTGCGCTACTCGCGCAAGCAATAAAAGAGCCTACTGGAGCAGGATTGGCTTTTCTAGGCTTTGGTGTCTGGATGCTTGGTGTGTCTGTGATGTTTGCTGTTCTGGTTTCTTTGTTCTGATCTGTGGACTGGGGCCCCTGTATCCTTTCGGATACAGAGGTCTTGGAGTTTACTCATGACATACAGACGACTGGTCAGTTTTGCATCACTGGTGCTGATGGCTCTATTGGTGACGATGTGCTCGCCAGTGGCGGCCCAAGATCCCAAAACGTACATCCACCCACGAGCCAAAGCCCTGCTGCCTGAGGTAGGCGCGGAGATCGAGCGATTGTTCCCCACACTCCCCAAGTGGGAGTATGTGCCCGGCCTCATCGAGCACGAGTCGTGCGTGACCCTCAGAGCCGCCAAGTGCTGGAACTCTACCTCCGAGCTCAAGACAAGTCGAGAGCAGGGCGTAGGGTTGGGCCAGCTTACCCGAGCATGGGACAAGATAGGCAACTTGCGCTTTGACAACTTGGACGTACTCAGAAAGCGCTACCCCTCGGAGATGGGGCAGGCGGATTGGGCTACTTTCAAGGACAGGCCCGATCTTCAGATCCGAGGGATCCTTCTGATGCTCAAGGAGGATTACAACTACTTCGCCTTCATCAAGGACGAAGAGTTGCGACTGCAGATGACGGACTCCGCCTACAATGGCGGAAGGCGCGATGCTCAGCGCGCTCGGGAAGTCTGCGGCATGACCAAAGGCTGCAATCCCAATCGCTGGTTTGGCAATATCGAAAACCACTGTGTCAAGTCCAAGGTGGCCAATCCTGGCTATGGCGGCAGAAATGCCTGCGACATTAACAATGGACATGTCCGTGATGTGTTCTTGATTCGAATGGGCAAGTTCAAGCCTTATATGGACGCCATGCGTGAATAACGCCATACACTCCCTCTCCCAGACCCTCGCGGGCCTGGGGGATGGGAAGTATGTTTTCTTTTGAGTCTATGGGTCGATCCAATGACCATCGTTTCTAACAAAGGAGTTGCCATGGTACTCAGACTACTTGAGCATCCAGGTCCCACCTCCAGGTACTACGACTTCAATCACCGCTACAGACTCACAGCAGGCGGCGTGTTCGTGTTCGGTTCAAATCTAGCCGGCAGACACGGCAAGGGAGCAGCGCTGGAGGCCAAACAAGTGTACGGCGCACATTACGGCGTCGGCAAAGGCTTCACCGGCATGAGTTTTGCTATACCGACCAAAGACCAGGATCTGAGGATCTTGTCTCTCACCGAGATCGAGCAGCATATCCGAGACTTTGTGTGGGCGTCCGAAGCCTGTGATATGGACAACCGACCCTTGTGGTTTTACGTCACTCCTGTAGGTACTGGTCTGGCTCAGTACTCTCACGAGCAAATCGCTCCCATGTTTCAGGGAGTCAGCAATTGCTGGCTACCCGATATCTGGAGACCTTACTTAGGTTCCCATCCCTCTGTCTACTTATCTCGACAACTATGCCCGCAGATCCCCGATACGACGAAGCCAAATCCGGAGTCATCGCAGCTGATGCTCCCTATGGATGCCACAACAGAGAGCGCCCCATCTACGGAGCCCCAGTCACCTCCAAGCACGTCAGCTGGCCTTACAAGTTCTCCACCGAGTGCAGATATGACATGAGTCAGACGGATGCAAGGTGCTCCGGCTGCCGTCACCAGCACATCAACGCCTCTTGGCATAAGGAAACACCATGACCTCGCGAACATCTTTCAGTGACTATCCCTATCACCGCATGTCGGGATGCAACTACGAGCCGGGCATCCCTACTGTGGGTAGTGTGATGGAATCGCCCATCGGGCGCATCATCCGGGAGAAGGCCAAAGAAGAAAGTGAGCGCATCAACCGCAACATCCAGGACCTGGTCTATATGCCGGTGTCCGCTGATATCAAGCTTGCGCAGCGTCGCTCCGACGACCCGCTCATCAACCTGTACAACGATGCCAAGGCGATGATCGAAGATCGCGCGATCTTGAAGCCCCGGCTACTGGGCATCGAGGACAAGGGCGACGAAGTCACGTACGTCTACCATCTGAACGTTGATGACGCCAAGGAGCTCGACACCTGCACAATGGCGGTCATCATGTTTCGCACCAAGATACGGGCGATCTACCAAAAAGCCCACGACGCCGCACAGGACGCCAGGCGCGCCACTGTGATCGTCGTCACCTCCGAAGATACTGCCCGCGAATGGCTCGCTGGCAATAAGTAATCCCGGAGACAAGAAATGCGTCACAAAATCAAAATCGACTCCAACGAGAATCTCCAACGTCTGATAGAAGCAGCGTCTGCTGAGCTGCTAAAGAGACAGGTTCAAGTGGTGTCAGGCACAGTCTTGTCTTTGTTCGGGACCTACTGCGATGAAAACGATGGGATCTTACCTGTCGTTAACATCCACCTGAAGCACACCTACCAAGATAGTGATCGAGAGCTGCTGTTGACTATGAGGGCAGAAGTGGAGCGAATACTCGCTCACTTTACGGCATCTCCGATATGCTGCGGTATGGTGGGGCCAAACAGTTTTTCTGGTGTGGGTCACGGCATGGACTATTTGTCCATGGTGACTCCGTCAGATCCCAAAGCGTCACTTGGGACTATACTGGCACAGGAGATGAACTGCCACCACATGGCGAACTATCTGCTGCGCTGCACCAACGGGCTTTTGAAGCTTGCTGAGCATGCCCATAAATGCGCGGGCTTGCTCTATGAACCCCAGATACTGGAGTTTCGCGCTATCCCCCTGGCCTCGCATCCTACACGCAAGGTACAGATCGAAGTCCAAGTGCCCGAAGGCGTCACCATCAGTCACCCGGTGGCCAAACTGTGGTTCACGGACACGTTTTTCAATTCCACTTTCATCCGTAAAGTGGCTGCTTTGTACAAGTTCACGATAAGGAAGGCTTGACATGTCCTTTTGGCCCGCTTCTTCCCCCAGTGCTGCCCGATGCCTGGGGGATTTGATGGAAATGACCGGACTTCGCCGCAATCCTCCGACTCCCAAGCGTGAGCCGGTCTCTGCGCTCAGGCCCAAGATCAATCCCGACACCATTTGTCTCAATACACTCAGGCAAGTGTTGCTGGAAGATCAAAAGCTGCTCGCCGGCAACCCCATCGTCAAGCAGGTGATTGATCGCTATGTGGACATTGTCCAGAATGTCGATGAAAACGGCTACAACAAAGCTCCCATCGAGCCGACTGTGTCGTTTCGCACCTGGATCAACGACCTGACGGTCGGACATCTGGAGCGTGTCCGCAAAAAGCGTCAAAAGCTCAAGTACCGTCAAGAGCGCAAGACCCGTGAAAAGCAAGCCAAGAGCTTGGGCAAGGCCAAGTTCGACAAAACCCAACGAAAGCGCACCAATGTCAATAGCTAGTGTCCTGGGCAAAGTGCCTGTATACGTGAATGTGAACACCACGGCACGCGCCAAGACCTCCAAGGGCTTTTACGTCGTTGTGGAAGGGATCGATGGCTCCGGAAAAACGGAGCTGGTCGACACCATGACCAGTCGGATGACGTTTTTGGTGCCTGGCCATCAAGGCAAGGCCCTGAAGGTGCGTCAACCCGGCGGCTCCGTGTACGCGGAGTCTATCCGCAACACGTGCAGGCAGGCAAAGGTCGACAACTTCACCCAGACACTGGTGTATGGTTCGGCTCTGTACGATACGTACTCCACCGTGATAAAGCCGTACCTGGAAGATGACGGCATCGTCATCGCTGATCGGGGCTTCAACACCTTGTTCGCCTACCAGGGCTTGTACGGCAAGACCAGCTCGCTGATCATCGCCATGCTGCGGGAGATCCACCGCTATCGGGCGCCTGATCTGACGATCTATCTGTCGCTGCCCCTGGAAGAATCCCTCAAAAGGACCGGGGCTAATCGACCAGGCCAAGATGATGACCGTTACGCTGCCCAGGATCTGGAGCAAAAGCGCAAGCTCAAAGCGTACTACGATCTGCTGCATGGCGTGGATACGGGGGTCAAGGAAGTTTTGACCAACGAGGAGTATCAGTGGGCGAAGATCGCCATACACAACTACCTGGATCTGGACGATCGCATCCGCTGGTCGATGCCGCGGCCTGCACCTGTCGTCATCGACGCCATGCAGACTCGCGAACAGATCCAGGCTCAGGTTTACAAAGTCATCAGTTCTGAATTGGAGAAATAATCTATGCAGCAATACCTGGCTGGCCTCAAGCATATCCTGGACAACGGCGTGATGCGCACCGATCGCACTGGCAAAGGCCGGCTGGGTGTTTTCTGCCCCCCGCAGGAACGCTATGACCTGCGTCTAGGGTTTCCCCTGGTCACCACTCGCCAGATCAACCCCATCGGCATGATCGATGAACTCCTGTGGTTCATCTTGGGCGATACCTCCATCAAGACCCTGAAAGCGTCGTACTTCTGGGATCGCTGGGCGCTGACCGAGGAACAGGCCCGGGACTTCATGACCCGCAAGAACATCGACCCCACGTCAGAGCGTGGCGCGGATGTCCTGCAGCGTGTGGGGACGATCGGCAACCTGTACGGCGTCAGCTGGCGCCATGCACCAGCGCCTGAAGGCTCCTTCAAGCCGTTTCGCCGTCCTGACCAGCTGCCCTCGGACTTCATCGCCCAGCACATCCCGGTGTTCGGCAGTGACCCGGCCTTCCATTCAGGTCCAGACTTCCGCAGGTGGTTGGAGACCGAGACTGACTCGGGCGCTACCAACAACCTGCGCTCCAGTGTGCTCAACCACCTCAACGAGCTGTACTGGAAGCAGACCGACCAGCTCAATGAGCTGATCGTCAACATCAAGGAGCGTCCCTACTCCTCGCGTCTGCGGGTGACAGCGATGCTGCCGCAGTACATGGCGTTCGAGGACTTCTCCATCGCCGACAACATCGCCGACGGCCGCGCAGCGTTGACACCGTGCCACGCCATGTTCCAGTTCTACGTCAATCCGAACGGCCAGCGTGGACGCCAGGAACTGAGCATGTCGCTGACCATGACCAGCAACGACTACCCGGTCGGCCGTGTCTACAACATCGCCCAGTACGCTCTGCTGCTGTCGATGGTGGCCCAGGTCACTGACATGGTGCCCGCTGAGCTGATCGTCAACACCAACGACGGTCACATCTATGCTGACCAGATCCCGTACGTGCGTGAGCAGATCGAGCGCGATCCAATGCCGTTGCCTACGTTGCGCCTGAACCCCGACATCAAGGACCTGTTCGCCTTCACCCGCAATGACATCTTGATCGATGGCTATACTAGCCACGGCAAGATCCCCTACCCCGTCGCCGTGTAAAAGGAGTATCACCATGGCCACCAAGAAACCCGCAACAGCCAAGAAGGTGGCCAAGGCCACCACACCCGCTGATGAAAACAAGCCAGCAAAGCCGAATGCGAAGGTGGCGTCTGCTGCTGCGAAGGCTGCCAAGTCTGCCTCCAAAGCCAAGGATGCGCCCACCAAGGCAGCACCAGCCAAGCCCCGGGTGGGTGCTTCGATACAAGCACGTCCACCGAAGGCTGAGACCACTGCAGCGTCGGTGCTCGACCATCTGAAGCAGGCGATGGAAGAAGCCAAGATCGAACAGGTGCCCAAGGCAGAGCCTCTGCCTGAGCCGGTCGCACCTCTGCCCTGGGAAGACACCCCCACCTTCCCGGACATCAAGGACGACTTCAAGCCTGATCTGCGCTACCGTCCTGACAACCGGATCAGCCTGGGCGTGCAAGAAGCCCAAACGTCTGTCAACGGCAAGCTGATCTTTCGCCCCAATGCGCCGCGGCCCGCTTCTGAGCGCAAGGACGTGAAGTTCTTCTTCCGCAAGTAGCAGCCGCCGCATACTCCCAGAGGTCCCGTCATGGGGCCTCTGGGATGTATGTATGTTTTAGGCATCACGCCAATTTAGTGTGAAGTACACAACTGACCTTTTAAGGAGTGACCCATTATGAATGAAGCGACAATTGTCTTGAAGTCCCAGATCGACCAATCCGTCAACACGGTCGATGCACGTGGGTTCGAGACTCGGTATGTCGAGCGTGACGAAGGCAAGACCGCCATCATCTATCTGTCGAGCCACGCTGGCTGCGACCGCGCCTGCCGGATGTGCTGGCTGACCCAGACCGGGCAGACCGATATGACACCAGCGACCATGGATGACTACCTGACTCAGGCAAGGGCGTCCCTGGAAGCGATGCAGGAACGTCGGGCAGCCTCTGGCCTGGGAGTGCCCGAGGTGGTGCATTTTAACTTCATGGCTCGGGGAGAGCCTATGAAGAACCCCGTCATCCGTGAGAAGTTCGACGAGTTGGCCTCTGCTCTGGAATCGGGCGTGGCTGCACTGGTCGATGGTTTTACCGGCCAGGTCAAGTTCAAGATCTCCACCATCATGACGGACATCTACGTCAAGGACAAGGATGGCACCTATCTGGATGGCATGAGCCAGCTGCCGTTCAACCGTTACAAGCCGGAAATCTACTACTCGCTGTACTCCATGAATCCGGAGTTCCGCAAGCGCTGGTTGCCCAAGGCCGAAGAACCGTTGGACGCACTGCGACTGTTGGCTGCCTACCGTGGCAAGGGCGGAGAGGTGCGCATCCATAGCGCTTTCATCGCCGGCCACAACGATGACATGACGGACGTGGCCAAGATGGTGCATACCGTCAAGATGTATGGCTTCAAGAAGTTCAACATCGTACGCTTTAACTCCATCGATACCGACAAGTGGGTGGAGACCGATGAGGAATACCTCGAAGGCATCAAGACGTTTATGGAATCGAAGGGCCTGGAAGTGCAGATGGTCTCCCGCGTGGGCACCGATGTGGCAGCGAGTTGCGGCACCTTCGTATCTCCGGAGCAAGCACCGTGACTATGACCAGCTACCGTGCACCTACTATGGCACGCTACACAGCGAACCACACCGAGGCTGACGGAAACCGGGGAGTATTGACCCTGGAAGATGTCAACAGCCGCCGAGTGCTCAGCACCAGCGAGTACGCTATCCGCATGGGAGGAGACCCTAAGCTGGTGACACTGACCATCACGTGTGCTACTTGGAAACGTGAGACAGCCACTGGTCCCTTCGTCCCCACTGATCACCGGGATGCGGAGTCCATCGCGGTCAACATCGTCGGCTACATCAAGGAAAACTGCCCGATCTCCGACAAGATCGAACGCCTGATGCTGATCAACACCCGTGTGGCCTGGACCCAGGACAAGGTACCCGACATCATCAAGCGTGTACAGGCGATACTGCCTGGTATCACGGACTTCAAGTTCCATGGAGAGTGACATGACCGAAGAAAAGAAACCAGCATCCATCGAAGAGCTGACCGCAGCCTTCAAAAGCCGCATGGAAACCGCTGTCGACCAAGAAGCCGAGATCGTCAAGAAGATCGGCTTTGTGGTGAAGGTGGAATCCGGCGTGGCCTACACCAAGGAGCTGAAGATCGCGGGCAAGCCCTCCATGATCATCGGCTTCGCTGACCAGCGCTATCTGCACTCCCAGTACCTGGGAGAGAGCCTGGGTATCGCTGCGGGCAATGCCCAGCACGAAGGTGTGGTGCGCGCTACCTATGACCTGCACGTGATGCTGGACCTGGGCCTGGGCAATGAAGTCAACCGCGTACCCCTGGCCAACCGGCTGATGAAGGTCTCCAATGAGCAGATCATTGCCCATATCGAGACCATGGGGCGAGGGCTGCTGCCCCAAGAGGGTATGGACGTGTATCTGATGCAGTTCGGGGATTACCAAAACCGACTGCCGGGCACCGAAGGCTATGAAGATGTCGGCCAGCTCGCTCCGATGACCGACGATGGCCTCATGGCCAAGTTCTTCGTGCCCAAGAAGGCACCTTCCAAAAAAGCACCCAGCCTCAACAACTGGCTGACCGGCTACAAGCCTGCAGTCCCGCCTGGCCTGACCTCCAGTGAACCTCATCCCGACACCGTCCAGACCACCGTCACCCCGGAGCAACCTCAATGATCCCCGTTCAGCGCTTTGAAGATCCCAAGAGCCATCTGGTCAAGACCGCATCGACCATCGTCATCGGAGAGGGCGGCCATACCGTCCATACCCAGCGCCAAGACGGCCGTGGCTTTTACCTGGCTGTGCACTCCCAGCAGCTGTATCTGGGCGAGCTGATCGTGCACATCTACGACAAGCACGTCACTGCCCGCTGGGTGCCGTCCATGACACAGACCATGCTGTATATCCAGCAAACCGGATCGAGCAATGGTGAACGCACGGACACAGCTACGTTGTACCGGGATCTGCTGGGCATGGTGAGGTTTTACCTGATCACCTACTACGGCTATCAGATCCCCACTCCCAAGGACGGCCAAGAGCTCGATTTGCTGCTGCTGCGCAAAGTGCAAAGCTCCATCATCTTGCAGTCCAGTGCAGACACCGGACTGCACCTGGGCGTGGAAGTCGGCTACACCGACTGACGCTATAGCGCCATACACTCATCTCCCAGACCCGCGAGGGTCTGGGAGATGAGGCATGTGTTTGTAAACAGTTATGGTCACTTACACTTTACCTGAGCAGGAATAGGCCTACTCAGTTTTAGTGGAGGACTGTATGTCTTCTTATCTGTCAGCGCCGATCATATCGTCATTGAGGACGAGTGATCCAACACCGAAGGCAATGACACGCAAGGACGTGTCTGCCCGTATAGCCAGTGGCAAATCTCCCGTAGACTCAGTCTACCAGTATGCCGTCAGTCTCGCTCACCGGTTCAAGAACCGTCTCAGTTACAAAGTCAAACGCGACTCAGTAACAGGGGAGCCTATATATCGAGTCCGTGGGCGAGAGCTCGCTCGATCGATGGGGCACTTCTTCAACGGGATCGAGGGCGTGATCGCAAATGGCGAGCTACACTACCTACACCCCAACCCGCACAATGGTGCGGACTTGAGCTTCGATCTGTATCGGTACGTATGTGACCAGACCAGTTTCGAAGACAGCGATGGAGAGCTAAGCCGCCGTATAGCGAACCTGGCTCCAGTCGAACGTAGCATAATTCTTAACCCCCTGAGCCCGAGGGCTCAGGGGATCTCGAAGGCTACATGGTAAAAAACGAAGTCGATACCCCTAGGGGCTGAGCTTCGGAGAGACTGAATAATCACTTCAGTCTCTCTGCCAAAGAATGTATTGTATCAATCAATTTCATAGGAGATCATAAGCCACTACCCCACTACCCTTGCGGGTAGTGGGGAGCAGTGCTCTTTTTTTTGTCTCAGAATCCGAAGATCGCAGCACTTTCGTTGCTGACCGCTCTTCCGATCCGCTTGACACCGATACACTCCATACCGATATCATCGGGCACAGGCATCTTTCCCTTGAACGGCATGAAGAAGAACTTGTCGTCTTCATCCAAGATACCCGGGATACGGTGCTTGTCACGGCAAAACGCTTTGTAGGCCAGTCCGTCCTTCTTGACGATGTGCACGTAAAACGCGCCATCGAACTCTCGGTCCAGACCCTTGCAGTCTTGCCAGTAGCCCTTCATGGTGATGTAGGGCAGCAGTGTCTCATCAGTGACGACGCCTCGGGTGAGGTTACGAGCTTCTGTGGACAGCTGGTGAGGGGTCAGGAACAAGATGCCCCGGGAGCGGCAGAAGTTGCGTACTCGGCGAAACAGATCTTGCAGCTCCGTACCTGCGGGTCCTTGCCTGCAGCCAGTAGTCGGCATCATGGACAGATAGTCCACCATGAGCACTTGCACATCGCACCCTTCAGACTCCAGCTTGTTGACGTAGTTGAACAAACTGCGAAACGTCCACTCCGAGGGGTTGACGTCAATCATGCGCACATCGTAGCCGGAGTCCACGAAGTGCTTGGAGACCACCCGCAAGATCTCGTCTGGTGCAACCGTCTTGGGGTCGATGTTGCCGCAGTCCGGATCGATGTTGACCATGATGTCCTTGTACAGGTACTGGAAGTTAGTGGTCAGTGGATCTTCCATCGTGATGCGGGCAATCGTAGGCCGTTTGCCGGGTTTTCGGACAAAGGGCTTGTTGTACTGGGCGAACTGTCTGAACAGCGTCAGCATCGTACCGGTCTTGTCCATGTGGGGCAAAGCGCCCACCGCCCACGTCTCGCCTTCCCGAAAGCCACCCTGGGTCATGATGTTGACCTTCTGGTGACCCGTCTTCCAGATACGGTCACCGCTATTGATCTCACCGATACGGTCAGTGATGACCTTAGCGGTCTCGATCTGGTCGAACCTGACTTCATCGTTGACTGCGGCATCCTTCTCCACAGTCGTGTTGGTCATGCCTTCGAGCTCACCGAGCAGCGTCTGCAAAAACAGCTTGTGGTCGGAGATGTCGTCGTTCTTGAAGTTCCATTCCCCGGATGCTTTCCTCAGCAGCTGCCCGATCTTCTCTCTACTTATTAGAGCAGTGGCCTTGTACCTGAGGGCAGAGACAGATTTGAGGAGAGACAATCCTTCGAGCTTGGCATTGAGGCCTTTCTCCAGAGCCTGGTACCACTTGTCGTCATCGGCGACGTTGATGCGCAGCCTGGCTAAGAGGTCGTCCTTTTGAAAGTACGTGACATCGGACGCTCGGCACATATCGACCACGGTCGCTTTAACGGAGTTGACGGCATCAGTTTCCGTCCCAGAGCCCAGATTCACCTCTGATACTTTGACTAAGTCAAGCAATTCCTTTATGAGTTCAGTGCTGACGCCGCCCTCGTCTTCGAGCAGACTTTCCCGATAAGCGAGGGTCACGCAGGTCGTCAGTGCTAACTTGTTGTCCATGGATTCTCCAGGGGGATTGGATTGATTTGTTGGTCCTACTGGGATCGACTCTAGTAGAGTTTTTCCCGTTCACATACCATGATGAACGATGAGAAAATATCGATTTATAGCCCTTAGGAGAGCCAATTGAACACGATCGACCCGCCACAGATCAAGCGCCCTTATATCAGCACTTTCATCATTCCCAGCTTTATCGTTGATGCGGCCCGCAAAGCCAACATCAATCTTATGGAACTCACCGACTACCGCAAGTTGCGCCAGGTGTGTTCCCTGGAAGATATCGCTGTGTTTGCGGCCATCCACGACAACGCCCGCGTCGGCGTGGCGCAGATGTCCACTTTGCCGCTGAGCATTCTGATGGCTCGCACCGGTGCTCCCGAGAGGGAGGCCGAGGCCACTTTGACCGTGATGCCCAAGACCCAGGAAATCTTGGCCATCGCCCAAAGCTTCCTGAGCGAGCCCATCGGTGAGCATACTTATATGTTCACCCTGAACAAGCCCAAGGGGGTCGCAGAAGTTGTCACCAACACTGCGCCAGCAGCAACAATCGGAAACCCGCAGCAGCCGGCTCCCGATTTGCCATATCAACTGGAAACCATCGACACTAATGTCTTTATTATTGTTGGTCCTGGTTTTTCTACATATGTTGGGACTTCTGGCCGCGGAGATACGGCGCAAGCATTTGTGCGTGATTTTATCAAGCACTGCAGCGCCGTCTTCGGGCCGGTTGAAGTCGCAAAGCACCCTCTGTTCGTCAATTTCCTCACTTCCCTCGCGGGCTAACCCCGCTTAACCAGGAGATCCCCCGTGAACTTCAAAGATCTGATCTCGCCCAGCACCAGCGGGCACGAACCGATGGCGATGCCCGCTCAGAAGGTGCGCCAAGCACTGCAGGGCAACCAGGCCATCTCCGTCACTGCCGCCAAGGCCGTGGTGAGCATGGAAAGCCGCGCCGGCATCCAAGGCGCTGAGCTCGAAAACCTGCACGCCCTGTCCAGCGACATCGGCACTTTCCTGGGCGAAATCAAGGACCGTCTGGTCAGCGCCAAGCCCAACAAGGAAGGCAAGCTGCCCTTCGGCACGATGACCCACGAATCCCGTGCGGCCGCGGCCATGACCGGTCTGATGATGGCCTCCGACACCTCCATGGGCGCTCTGCGCGCACAGACCCTGAAGGCGCCGGCCGGCGGCGAAGGCGTCACCGTGGTGAACTTCGAAGGCAAGGGCGGCTTCGACACTCGTCAGTACATCGTGACGACCGAAGCGTTCAAGAACTACGACCTGGACAACAGCCGCATCTTCTCGACGCTGTTCAACTACAGCATCGTCGACTTCGATGACTACATCCGCACGTTCTGGCGCCCCGTCACCATGTCGCCCGACAGCTCCTTCGTCGAGCTGCTGGTCAACGTGCTGACCGTCTTCAACGGCTACGAACACCGCATCGACGGCGAACATCGCGACTGGATGCGTCACAACCTGGTCCGCGCCATCGCCGACCACACCATCCTGCACACGAACCTGACCGAAGCCATCCCCGTGGTGCGCCCCGAATCGGCCAAGTTCTTCATGGATCCCGCGGTCGTGCCGCCCACCGACATCATGCAAGCCGGCGACCTGCCCGTCACCACGGCTCCGCTGAAGTTCGGCGTGGAAAATGCCTCCCTGATCTCCCTGGCCTCTCCCGGCTGGCTGATCAAGACCGGCGCGCTGGACCAGCGTGACGGTATCGACCCCGGCGTCAAGATGGCCCGTGTGGTGATCGCGCTGGCCAACGACGTGCTGAGCTTCGATGTCAAGGGCCTGCCCGGCTCCGAGTTCAACGAAGCGCCCCAGGGCGACCGCCAGCTGATCCAGCTGAACTGGGTCACCACCAGCTTCAAGGTGGACAAGGACACCCTGAACGCCGACGGCACGCCTCTGGCCGACCTGGCCATCGTCAAGACCGGCGAGTACGTGCTGCGCATCAAGATGAACATCACGCTGACGCTGAACATCGAAACCGGTGAACTGATCTCGAACGCCCAGAGCGCTTCGATCCGCTCGCTGGTGGACAAGGACGGCAACACCGTGGCGCCCACGGACGCGAACTACATCGCCATCCAGGCCGCTCTGGCCGGCAAGAAGGAAGCCGGCTTCGTGCTGGAAGCCTATCGCAACAACGAAGACCGTCGTCAACGTGGTCAGCTGATCAACATCCGCCAGTTCGCCGAGAACGTGGTCGTGCCCTGGCGCGATCCGATCGCTGCCGAGCGTCCCGCCCACGGCTCGACCGAGCAGGACACGGCTGACCTGACGGCCCTGATCTCCGCCACTCGCATCCGCATCCACAACGAAGGCGTGACCGCGCTGCTGGACGCTGAAGACGTGATCCGTGCCTCGGCCGTGGCTCCCGGTGAAGTGCCCAACTCCACCGAGATCCCCGTCTCGCTGGGCGTCGGCCGCTACTACGTCATCCCGACGTACCACCACGAAGAGCTGGACATGCTCAAGATCGTGGACTCGCTGAAGTCCAGCGAGCGCGCCGCTGACATCCAAGCCGCCATCGTCGCCACGATGCGCAACCGCCTGGCACACGTCTACACGGACTCGCAGTACAAGGCCGCTCAAGACGCCCTGACCGGCGGCACCGGCAGCCGTCCCAAGGTGGCTGTGGTCTGTGACCCCGTGGTCGCTCGCTACATCATCGAGCCGGGTGAACTGCGCTCGCTGGTCGACTTCGAAATGATCGTGATCCCGATCCTGGACTTCCGTATGCGCGGCAAGCTGCGCATGGTGTTCGTCTCGGACGACGGCGGCACGGACGTGAACTACCTGAACTTCGGCTACCTCTTCTGGTCGCCCGAGCACGTTCTGGTGGCCAACATGAGCCGTACCGGCGCGTACAACCGCGAAACGCAGGTCAGCCCGCGCTATCGCTTCTACGTGGCCTGCCCGATCATGATCTCGCTGGACATCGTCCACATCGAGGAAGCGCTGGCCAAGATGCCGATCAACGTGGACAACAAGGACCGTCCGTAATCGGCGGCGACTGGGCCAAGTGGAGTTATTCGTAGCTCCCTGGCTCAGCCTGATAGATCCCCTCCCGGAGCTTCGGCTCTGGGAGGGGGTTTATGTTGTCCTGTCATTTTTGAGCCTTGTGCTCTGATAGTGTGCCTAGATAAGAGGAGCTTATATCAATCATGTCTAACCAACTTCATCAACACGGCTACGTCAACAAGACGCGGCCGTGTGTATCTGTGTTCTTGCGCAGTGCCGGGATTCCAGCTACTGCTCTGGGCTCGGTGTCGGGCGCCTCCTACAACACAGCTGTGGAAAAGTGGTTGCAATCGAACTGGACCACTAACTGGTATGTGATCAACACGCTGGGCGAGGAACTCACTGCAACGGGCAATCGCTTCTTTCGCGTGGCGTGCTCCAGCAAAGCGTATCTGGGAGCAGCCAACGCCGTGGGTAAGTTCGCTGTGGCCAACCGCGACGCCATCGTCCATTTGTACTCCACACTGGGTGCTGGCGCGCAGATGGGTAACCATCCCGCTATCTCCAAGGCGTTCAACTCCATGAGCTATCCGGAGAGGAAAGCCATCATGCGCGCTAACCTCGCCAGGCTTGAGGAAGTGCCTCAGGACGAGCCTCCTGCTAACGGCTGAGCCAAGACACCAGCTCTAATAGAAAGCAGCACCTGTGCGTTCCTAGCAAGAGTATTTGGGCTCGAAACTATAGTTTGGGCACAGAGATTTTTGCCCTAATAGGCACACCGATTTCCCTCCATGTGAGCTCTTAGGAGCTTGCACTACTTACCCTTTTACACCATGCAAGAAGCTAACAATTTCGACTCCCTGGCTGCCAAGATCACTCCTGACGTGATGGCTATCCCTGAGGGCTACCAAGTCCTGCGCAGGGCTGGGGATGTCGTGGAGTTCCGGCCCAACAAGATCGCTATCGCCTTGGCCAAGGCGTTCATCGCTGTGCGTGGCAAGGAAGCCTGTGCGTCGGACTCCGTGCGCGACATCATCGTCGAGTGCACCAACCAAGCTGTGAAGGCGTTGGTTCGCTCGCGTCCAGCTGGCGGCACCATCCATATCGAAGACATCCAAGACAATGTGGAGCTGGCGCTCATGCGTGGCGGCCACCAGGACGTGGCCCGTGCGTACGTGCTGTACCGGGAAAAGCAGCACCAAGCCCGCCAACTGGAAGTCAAGCCCGAAGAAGCGGCCAAGCAATTCATCAGCGTCGAAGACGATGGCGTCAAGCAGTCTTTGGCCTTTGCAGCTATCCGTGGCGTGGTGGTGCGTGCCTGTAAGGGTCGTCCTTCCACCGACTCCGAAGCTATCGTCCAGGAAACCATCAAGAACCTGTACGAAGGCATGCAGTTGTCGGAAGTGTACCGCGCCATGATCTTGGCTGCGCGCACTCGCATCGAGCTCGACCCCGAGTACACGTACGTGACGGCGGCTCTCCTGATGGATACCATCGTGCGTGACAACTTCTCCAGCACTCAGTACTCCAGCATGCAAGAGCTGTATGAAGGTGTGTTCGCCTCCAGTCTCAAGGAAGGCGTGGAACACGGCTTGCTTGATCCGCGTCTGCTGCAGTTCAACCTACCGCTGCTGGCTTCGAGCTTGAAGGCTGACCGTGATGGCAAGTTCGACTACCTTGGTCTGCAGACGCTGTATGACCGCTACTTCCTGCACATCAACAAGCGTCGCATCGAACTGCCCCAGACGTTCTTCATGCGCGTGGCCATGGGTCTGGCCATCGAAGAGCCGGCCGATACCCGCGATGCCGCGGCTCGCACGTTCTACGACACGCTGTCGTCGTTCGACTTCATGAGCTCCACACCAACGCTGTTCAACGCCGGCACCATGCGGCCCCAGCTGTCGTCGTGTTACCTGACCACCATCCCCGATAGCCTGGAAGGCATCTACGACGGCATGAAGGAAAATGCGCTGCTGTCCAAGTATGCGGGCGGCCTGGGCAACGACTGGACCAATGTGCGGGCTATGGGCGCACACATCAAGGGCACCAACGGTGAATCCCAAGGCGTGGTGCCGTTTCTGAAGGTGGCCAATGATACTGCCGTTGCGGTGAACCAAGGCGGCAAGCGCAAGGGTGCCATGTGCGCGTATCTGGAAAGCTGGCACCTGGACATCGAAGAGTTCCTGGAGCTGCGCAAGAACACGGGCGACGATCGCCGCCGCACGCACGACATGAACACCGCCAACTGGATCCCTGACCTGTTCATGAAGCGGGTGATGGCCAACGAGGACTGGACACTGTTCTCGCCCTCCGACGTGCCTGATCTGCATGACCTGTATGGTCCGGAGTTCGAGCAAGCGTACTATGAGTACGAGCGCAAGATCGACACTGGCGAGATCAAGCTGTTCAAGAAGCTGCGCGCCGTGGATCTGTGGCGCAAAATGCTGTCGATGCTGTTCGAGACCGGCCATCCCTGGATCACGTTCAAGGATCCTATCAACATCCGCTCTCCCCAGCAGCACGTCGGTGTGGTGCATTCTTCCAACCTCTGCACCGAGATCACCCTAAATACCAGCGAAGACGAGACCGCTGTGTGCAACCTCGGCTCCGTGAACCTGGCCAAACACATCACTGATGGCCAGCTGGACAAGCAAAAGCTGCGCGAGACCGTGCGCAAGGGCATGCGCATGCTGGACAACGTGATCGACATCAACTACTATCCGGTTGACAAGGCACGCAACTCCAACCTGCGTCATCGCCCGGTTGGCCTGGGCATGATGGGCTTCCAAGATGCACTGTACATGCTGGGCATCCCGTACGCCAGCCAAGAAGCGGTGGAGTTCGCGGACCAAGTGACTGAGGCGCTGTGCTACTACGCCTACGAGGCATCGGCCGATCTGGCGCAAGAGCGTGGGCGTTACTCCAGTTACGAGGGCTCCCTGTGGAGCCGCGGTATCACGCCGCTGCAGTCGCTGGACATGCTCGGCGAGCAGCGCGGCTACGACTACCTGGACGTGAATCGTTCCTGGACCATGGACTGGTCGGCTCTGCGCACCAAGATCCTCAAGCAGGGCATGCGTAACTCCAACTGCGTGGCCATCGCTCCCACTGCTACGATCTCCAACATAGTGGGCGTGGACGCCTCCATCGAGCCGTCGTTCGGTAACCTGTCCGTGAAGTCCAACCTCTCGGGCGAGTTCACCGTCATCAACCAGTACCTGGTCAACGACCTCAAACGTCTGGGGCTGTGGGACGAGGTGATGGTGATGGACCTGAAGCACTACGATGGCTCGTTGCGCCACATCGAGCGTGTGCCCGAGCGCCTGAAGCAGCTGTATGCCACTGCGTTTGAAGTGGAGCCCAAATGGCTGGTGGAAGCAGCGGCTCGTCGCCAAAAGTGGATTGATCAGGGCCAAAGCCTGAACATCTACATGGCAGGAGCGTCTGGCAAGAAGCTCGACGAGACGTACAAGCTCGCCTGGATCCGTGGCCTGAAGACCACCTACTACCTGCGTACCACCAGCGCGACTGCCGCCGAGAAGTCGACTGTGCAACGCAGCAAGCTCAATGCCGTAGCCTCCGGCCCCAGTGAGCCACCGGCCGCCAGCGCGATGAGCGCTATCGACCGCATCGCCCAGCAAGCGGCGCAGCAAGCTCCCGCGACGGACGTGAAGTTCTGTTCGCTGGATGATCCTGGCTGCGAAGCTTGCCAATAACGGCATAGGCCCACCCGGGCTCCCTCAATAGGAGCCCGGGTGGTTAATGTATCTTTTTCTCTGAATCGTCATGTTGTCTTTTGAATCCACTCCCGAGCAGATCGCTCAATCGGCCGCTGAAGTCCCAGCACCTGTTCCTGGTCGCGTCAATGCCGCTGACAAGCGCATCATCAACGCCAAGACCGACGTCAACCAGCTGGTGCCCTTCAAATACAAGTGGGCGTGGGAGAAGTACCTGTCGACCTGTGCGAACCACTGGATGCCCCAGGAGGTGAACATGAACCGCGACATCGCGCTGTGGAAAGACCCCAACGGCCTGACCGAGGACGAGCGCCGCATCGTCAAGCGCAATCTGGGCTTCTTCGTGACGGCTGACTCTCTGGCCGCCAACAACATCGTGCTGGGCACCTACCGCCACATCACGGCTCCCGAATGCCGTCAGTTCCTGCTGCGCCAGGCGTTCGAGGAAGCCATCCACACCCACGCCTACCAGTACATCGTGGAGTCGCTGGGCCTGGATGAAGCCGAGATCTTCAACGCCTACAACGAAGTCAAGTCCATCCGCGACAAGGACGAGTTCCTGATCCCGTTCATCGAAGCCATCATGGATCCGGCCTTCAAGACCGGCACTCCTGAGACCGACCAGACGCTGCTCAAAAGCCTGATCGTGTTCGCGTGCCTGATGGAAGGTCTGTTCTTCTACGTGGGCTTCACGCAGATCCTGGCGCTGGGCCGTCAAAACAAGATGGTGGGCGCGGCCGAGCAGTACCAGTACATCCTGCGTGACGAGTCCATGCACTGCAACTTCGGCATCGATCTGATCAATCAACTGAAGATCGAGAACCCTGGCCTGTGGACGCCCGAATTCAAGGCCGAAATCACGGCGCTGTTCCACAAAGCCGTGGAGCTGGAATACGCGTATGCCGAAGACACTATGCCGCGCGGCGTGCTGGGCATGAATGCCTCCATGTTCAAGGGCTATCTGCGCTACATCGCCAACCGCCGTGCAGTGCAGATCGGACTCGATCCCTTGTTCCCCAACGAGGAAAATCCTTTCCCGTGGATGAGCGAGATGATCGATCTGAAGAAGGAGCGCAACTTCTTCGAAACGCGTGTGATCGAGTACCAGACCGGCGGCGCGCTGAGCTGGGATTGATATCCCTCTGACATAGACACCTTCTCCCAGACTCCCGGAAACGGGAGTCTGGGGAGGGCGTTTGTAAATTGCTTTAGGCACTTACACCTTACTTGAGGATCAGCCGTTATCTTTTTAAGATGCGCGCTGGAAAGACTAACTTCAACAAAGGTATCGAAAGCAGATAATGTCTGAAGCAAAATATGCACACCCTGGTTCAGCTCGATACATCCCGCCGCAAGCGTACGGCGACCGCCGAGCTGTGGAGATGGAGAGCTCCCTAGGCAGCTCCATAGAAGTTGCCAGCAAACGGGTGTCATTTTCTTCGACCTTAGACTATGACCTAGTCGCACTTGACCATATGAACTTCGCCACGGTGATCCGGGGTACTCGTTGTATCCACAACGAAGACAACGGCATCGTGCCTCGTGCAGTCGTTGTACACATCACCAATGTGTACAGCACCTATGAAGGCTCCCGGATGTCGGTAGACATCATGGACACCATAGGCTCCACAGTGCCGAGTTCTACCAACGCTTTCAAAGCTGTGCGCACCAACTTGCGTAAAGTGACTGAACGTGCTGCGCCCCGAGATCCCAAGATGTATCGTCGCAACGAGGTGACGTTGGATACGGAGATCCGGATACGCGATGAGATCCTGAAGGCTATGCCCGATGGCTATCTGGACGAAGTCAGTGGCTTACTGCTGGTGCCGGCATCAGTGTACATGGGAGATAAAGTCATCATCCATCCGTACAGCCAGCATGCCCAGGAGCTCGCACAGCGCAAAAACCTTATAGAGCCTGTGATGAACACAGACTCCGCCTCCATTGAGATCACCCTCGTGGACAATGCGAATCGATACGGAAAGCTGTATGGCTACTCGTTCGGACGGATTGTGGAGATCCAAGGCGTGCATCATGAGACGCTTGCCGATGGGATCTATGTGAAGAGCAAAGGATCGGGTCAGACCGATCAAAAGGCGGTGGTGTTCAACTACACCATCGACGAAGGGATGCAAGAGCTCAAGCTCTATCCCACCAGTCATGAAGCCGAAAGTAACGGCAAACCGGACAAGATCTTGGAGCTCCGGGAGAAAGAGCTTCAGGAAGAGATCAATGCCCGAAAACGGGAGATCGACTTGAAACGAGCTGAGCTCGAAGAGAAGATCTTAGAAACTGACAAACTTAAAGCAAAACTGCAAGCACAGCTAGAGGAGAAATCGTACACGGTAAAGGACAAGACCCTGGACTATGAACATCGCGCAGCGGTGCAGAAAGTCGAGTCCGAAACAAGGAAGGCTCAATACGAGGCCCGTAAAGAAAACGCAGACGTCATATCGGGTGCACTCAAGCTCTGCGGGATCATCGTAGGGGCTGTAGTATCAGTCTTAGGACTGATCAAAGTGTTCTTCTAAAAGGAAGCCCAAATGACACACTCGATACTCGCCAAGGTAGTGGCCAAACGCACCCCCAAGCTCAACCCGCACATCATGAACGGGTTGGCGGTTCACTACCTCCGGGATTCGGAAAAGGAACGGTACATCAACAACTACGCTCGCAAGACCATCCATGGCGCAGTACCCAATCTGGAGTACCATGGATACGAGCGGTGTACTCCTGAAGAAGAGTACAGGGAAGTGACCAAGCTGCGCAACAACCGGCGTCAGTACGACATGGCGAGATCGGACATGTACATGATCCGAATCAACGCGTCGTTCCCTGACAATGGCAAACAGCGCCCGCTGGCCGATAAGTACCTGTACCTGCCCTCAGTGGGACCGGGCTCGCTGATGCACATTGGTGGCTCCCTGTTCCACATCAAGGCAGTGCTTACTGACAAGGTGATCTCCCCTGGTCATCGGTCATTGTTCGTACGGATGCTGGGGACGAAGAAGAACTTCTATCGTTCCGGTTACTCCATACGCGCCGATGGCCAAGTCAAGCCCACCTTTGTGACTCACTCCCTGATCTACGACGCAAGGAAAGCTTCCCTGCCGCCGACGACCAAGGCCATGAGCACGATGGTGCACTATCTTCTTCAAGCCTACGGTTTCACGGAAACATTCCGAAAATACCTGGGACATGTCCCGGTTGTCGGATATGAGGACGAGGTCAACGAGAAAAACTATCCGGCCAGCGACTGGGTGATTGTGAGCACGTATCACACGCACATCAAGCCGGCCGGGTATATTGACAACGGACCGTACACGCCATCGACGCTTCAGATGGCGGTGCGGCGTGACAAGTGGGACTACGCAACGATCGCGTTTGTCTCCGAATTCTTCTACATCGTAGACCACTTCCCGCAGAACGTTACTGTGGACAGTCTCGATGAAACTTCCAATTGGCTGATCCTGCTCGGCTACATCCTTATCGGTGGACAATACACTATTGGTCGGATCTACTCCCAGATGCAGGAACATCTGGCGAGTTTGACCGACTTCGTCGACGACAGCGCTATGGAGAAACTCTCCGAGCGCGGTTACCTTATCGAGAACTTCTACGACTTTGTGGCCATGCTCACTGTGCAGTTTCCGAAACTGCTCGCTGAAAATGACCGGGTCGGCAACATCTATGAGAAGTACTACGATGTCACCTATCACACACTGCGGAGTATCACATACGCGCTGACTCGGCTGCGCTACGATCTACAAAAGACCTCCAAACGCTTCAGTCCAGTTTACAATAACGTAAACAACACATGGATCCGCAAGCTGCTGCCTGGTCCCATCTTCGGCCTGTCGTCAGAAGGCCGAGTAGTAGAGGTTGTCTCCTATCCAGGGGACATGTGGTATTTCCGCCTGACCTCCAAGGTGTCTGAGCAAGAAAAGGTCGCCTCCGCCGGCAAGGGCGGTTCGCGTCGTGGCTCCAAGGAAAACAATTTCTTGGATGTCTCGATGATTGAAGGCGGCTCTATCTTGTTCTTGCCCAAATCAGACCCAACACCCGTGGGTAACATCAACCCGTATGTCGAGATCAACTTGGCTACGGGCTCGATCGTGCCCAACCCAGAGCTGGCAGACGTGCTGGCTCGAACCCGCGAGAAGCTTGACAACAAGTAAGGCCCTTGCGGGCTCTGCCCTATTCTCTAGAGAAACAGAAAGCTTTCATCATGGCAACACCTTTTTCGTTTGACCGGCCGAATGGAAGGCCGGAGTTCTTCACCTTGCGGTCGTGGAAGTTCACGCCCGACATCAAGGTGCCCCGTGATATCGAAGAGTTCATGGACGAAGTTGCGATGACCATCGCCAACGTCGTGGCCCAGGACTCGGACAAGAACGCACTGGCGACACTGCAGTTCAACATGTACACGGACAAGGACTTCGACAATCGGGACTTCTCCGACGCTGTGCGCTTTGCGATGGAGATGCTGGAGATCGAGCTGTCGGCTCGCACCAACAGCAGCCCTCGTCGCGCTGTGGAGGCCACTGCCAACTTGGCCGTATCCATGCTGCGTGCAGCGTTGATCGATGAGTTCCCGGAACTGGAGCGCGAAGTGAGCGAAGCGGTGCGACGCGAAGCCATTTACGCAGTGCGCCAGTATCAGCGGATGATCGCCACCATCGAGGACTTCCAAAAGGAAGATCGTCGTGACCTGCGTGACGATCGCCGCGAGCGCTCGTATCGCGATGATGATGATCGGGACTACCGCGATCGTCCTCGCCGTGTGGTGCGCGAGCGCGACGATGACCGCGATCGTTCGTCTACTGGCAGCAGCTGGCGCAATCGTGGTCGTGATGACGACCGCGATCGTCCGGCGTCCGGTCGTATCGGCTGGCGTGACTCCAGGGGTCGCACCCAGGGAGCTGTGCGTCAGTACGACACCGAAGATCCCAAGCCGGGCTGGGGGTCTGAAGAATACGACTGCGGCAATCCCGAGCGTTTCCGCGCTCAGCAATCTGAGCGTCAAGGTGGCGCACTGTACGACCGCCGCACTCGCCGTGGTGGTATCGGTGACTGCCAACGTCCGTCCCATCGCGATGAGCCCGCTGAACCCGCACAGCGTCCTTCGGTGCACTCAGCGCGCATCAGTGCATACATGGACGATGTGGCGCCTCCAGCTCCGCCGTCTCCACCGGCTCGTCAAGAGCCTGAACAAGACAGCCGCACTTCCCAAGAACGTGCCAATGACGTTATGCGTCAAGGCGGCCAGGCCATGCGCCAGGCTCGGGACGCGGCTGTCCAAAACCAACGCGAGGAAGAACGCGCGCGCCTGTCTTCTGAAAGGAAGCTGCGTTCGTGGGAGCCTCCGGAAATCGAAACCGTCACAGGAGAGACTGAAATGCAATTCATGGAACACAACAGTATCTATGAGCCCACCAATCAGCAGCCCGAACCCATGGCCGCGCAGTACAAGGAACTGCTGGACCTGGCGCAGGCGCTGCAGTTCGATGGGCTGATCGAAGAATCCCAGATCGAAAAGCTCATCGATGTCCAGACCCCTGGCAAGATGGCTCAGGACGTGGATCTGCATACCGCGGTGGATACCGTGCTGGCTGACTCCATCAAGATGGCGGTCTCCAAGATCGTGGACGGCAAAGACACGCGCCGCATCTACCGCGCCGGCATCATCGTCTCCAACCCCTTCGTGGGCCGCGAATCGCTCAACGGTGTCCAAGGCCGCATCCGTCGCTCCACTTCCATGACGGATCTGCACCGCCACATGAACGAGATCGCTGCCGGCATCAAGAACCTGGGCGCCCTCGATCCCGTGGCCTCCGATGTGCGTGCAGCGGTGGACTTCGTCGACCGCTACATCACGGCCGAGTACAACCGCTACATGACGACGGTCATGGGGCTGAGCGAGCCGGGTACCGTGGTGATGAAGAGCTGGCTGTCGGATTTCGGCGATCTGGTCGATGGCATCGCCAAGAACTTCCACCAACGCCAGGTCTCCAACATCGCCGCCTTCACGAACAACCTGTTCAAGGCGTTCAACGAGATGATCAACACCGAGCTCAAGGCCGACACCAACGTGCACGAGCTGCTGGGTGTGGACAAGGACAACATCGGTATCATCAGCCTGCCGCGTCCGTACTACTTCACGGTCATTCCGTTCACCGGCCGCGAGCTGGGCTATGGCACCTTCAAGCCGTGCTCCATCCCGCCCAACAAGGCTCCGTTCCTTCGCAGCCTGATCCTCAACCGCGACAAGGTCGAGGAGCTCACCGGCTGCACGCAGGCGGTGCAGGTGTTCGTCACGCGCGATCGCCAGGCGTTCGAGATGTACCGCGATCCCCTGAATGCGGACAACTACATCGTCTCGCCCATCGCTCTGTAATATGAGCACATAGCCCTCCCGCCACCAGAGCCTCACGGCTCTGGTGGTAGGGGTGCTCTTTTTTTTTTGTCTGAAGATCAGGTTTCGGGGTTGAGATTGGTGTCGGTGTTCTCGTCACCGCCTCCTTCTCCGCCTCCGAAGTCCATGTTCAGGTCCATGCCGCCAAAGCCCATGTCCCCGCCACCGAACTCATCACCGCTACCGCCACCACCGGAGCCTCCGCCTCCGAAGCCTCCCGTGTCTCCCTCGTCCCCGAGGTTCAGCGTCTTGGCATCTTCGGCAACTGCGTTGTCCAGCGGGATCATCTCCTTGGCGAAGTTGATCAGGTTCACGGCCAAGCCCTGGATGTGGTTCTTGGTCACGCTGAGCAGGTTGAACACCGGCTTACCGTCTTCCGACAGCGAGGAGATGTCCGCCAGCTCTGGCAGGATGTTGTTGCGGGCCATGTAGTCGCGCATGTACGCGGCTTTGATGGCTGGCCGCATCGTGGAGATCTTACCGATGAGCTCCTTGCCGTAGTCCACGCTCAGGATGTCCTCGGAGACGATGTAGTTCAGCGCCCTGTCCAGGAACTGTTCGTACAAGTCAAACTGAGTGGCCTGGTTCTCGATTGTCGTGGTGTCCGGAGACGGCAGCGACACGTACAGGGAATTGATGGCTCGGTTAACGAGCTCCATCGCATAGTTCTTGGGGTTGAACTTGAAGATCTCCTTTTCCTCGTCGGGGATATTAGCAGCGATTGCTCCCCACTTGCTCTTGATGATGTCGGCGATCTCTTGCACCAGCAGACCGTCACTGGTCGCAAGGCGTCGGATATCGTCGCTCATCAAGCCCGACAGAGTCTTTTGGTACTCAAGAATAGTCTGCGTAAAGATGATGTTGCGGTTGGCCACGGCCACGGCGAACTCAGGGTCGTACGTGGTGTCCATGAGCTCGGGCGGGATACCAAAGCCCATGTACAACTGCTGACCGAGCTTGTCGTAGAACTCACTATCAGGCAGCTTGTTCTCGTGCTGGATCTTGTTGAATTCAAAACCCGTGTCCGGGATCCGGGGATGTTCCGCAAAGCGAAACACGAAACCAGCTCGGTGGATCCAGTCCATGATGTCGTTGACCGCAAGGGTGGTCAGCGGATACTGGGGCTGGCGGGTCTGACTCATGATGTGCAGCGCTTCTTCGGCAGTCTTTTCCCAATCGGGATCCGTCTCGTCGAATCGCATCGTCACCTCTGTCAGCGGGATGGAGTTGCGCATCTCGCTGGTAGTGCGCGTCAGCAGCAGGCCAGCGCGCATGCCGATCAGCATCTTGTTGCGGTCCAGCAGCGAACGCCCCACGCCGTTGTCATGGAAGTCGAACGCAAAGTAGCTGATCATCTCAGCGGGCACAAACACGATACGTGTGCGCATGGAGCACAGCGTGCGCGCCATCATCAGAGAGTACAGATCGTTCACATCCCCGATAGAGGCACCGCCCGGATATGCACCATTCATCATCCGGCCGATCACGTTCTCATCGATGATCTGCTCGAAGATCTTGGTGAGCTCCTGCATCTTGGTGACCTTGCCATTGGAGCCCAGGTTGCGAGCTGCCTTGGACAAGATCATCGAGCCCATGTTCTGTCCGCCAACAGCATTGGTGTTGTTGGTAGCATTGAACAGAGCTGACGCCCGAGCGATGGTTTGCTCGGAGTTGGCCAGTGTGATGGGATGACCCGTCTCATCATTCAAGATGATGTAACCCAGGTGACGGCTTGGATCACCCGGGGCGTGGATCGGAATCACTGACTCAGACGGCAAGCTCTGCACCAAGGGGCGCCCCACCGAACGACGCGGAAGCGCCGACACACCAGGGATACGCAAGTGCGTGACGATGTTGGTGGGTGCCGCCTTGTACAAAGTAGCGCGAAACTGGTCTTCGTCGAGCTTGGAGACGTGGGCCTTTTGGTTGACCACACCGTACAGCTGCTTGCTGGAGCCCGGCACATGAGGACTTGCGCCTCCCACGGTGGGGGCGCCGATGGAGTCGTCGATGAAGTTGCCTTCTGTAGTGACCTTCAGATCTTCCTGGGTGGGTGTGGGTAGACCAAAATCGAAGCCATCCCAGTCCGAGGACGGTCGCTTCATCAGCTCATGGCGCTTGGTCGCCATGATCGCTTCCATGTACGCGGGCAGCTTCAGTGCGTCGATGTTGTCGGTGATGGTGATGAGGTCGAGCTTCTCGATCCCTTCTTCTTCCTTGCCATCAGGTCCTGTCTTGATGACCTCGAACATGATCGGCTCTTCATCGAGCATATCAGCTTCGGTGCGGTTGCCCATGGCACGCTTGAAGCTTTCCATGGTGAGCTTGCCGCCCTTGTTCTTAAACAGGGGACCGAAGTAGCCGCCCGACTTCAGGGACGTGCCACTTTCAGCAAACGAGCTCTTCAGATGCTCGATGCTCAGGGTGTGGCCGCTGTTGATGATGCGGTCGACTGCAGCTTCGGGCAGCACCAAGCGAGGGTGCGAGCCTTTGATGAACAAAGCGTCCTTGATGATGGGATACAGACTGTTGGCGTAGTCGTAGTTCAGCTCCATCTCTTCTTTGATCTTGTCGGAGATAAGCTGTCGGATATCGGGAGGCAACCACTCCATTTTCAGGCTGTAGGTCAATTCCCGCTTGGTCATATCTTTTGGCGATAGGATCGAGGAGATCAAAACGCGGCACGCCCACTCGATCTCGGGCATCAGCTCTATGGCGTTTTGATTGTCGATCTGTCGGATCTGCTGCTCCTGGGAGATCTTCGTCATATCCGACTGGCTATGAGCGTTCACCAGTGCGGAGCCACGATTCTTTGTATCGTGGTGAGGCATGTTCCCAGCGCGCAGCTTACTTGCGAATGCAATCCGATTCACACTGGAGCCGACCGCCGACTGAGCAAGTGCTCGGCGGCGGCTATCGGACAGTGATGTGTTGGGAAGGTTTTGATTCATTTTGATTCTCGGAAAGGGGATAAACCGTGGCTACTCGTAATACGAATAGCGCCATAGAGGCCTATTTGAGTGACACAGTCTCTTTGGTGCGATCTCTCGTTGTGAAGTCCGAGATCACAGCCAAAAAGATCAATCAAGCTCTCGTCAAGCAATATGGCGAAGCCGCCGTGCTCCAGGACTTTCCTGAGACCTGGAAGTACTATATGAACCTGGCCGGTGAGTACCATAAAACCGACCAGATGATGAAAGTCATATCATTGGACACCCACGAGTGGATCGATTTCACCGTGGAAAACATGAAGTTGCATATCGCAACTGCCAAGGCTTATCAGCACGGAACACGCTACTACTACAGCCTGGCTCGGAAATACCCGAGCCAGGTGCCATTGATTTTGGCCATCACTAACCCCGTCAACAAGCAGCGCGCCATCGAGGCGCCGGATGTAACCATCTTGGCTTGGCGGCGTGACTTGGTGGAGACTCAAGAAGACAACCTCATCTTGGAAATCCAGACCTATATCCGCAACTATCTGTCGCGTAATACGGTCATTGGGTTTAACAACATCTACGACTACTACCCGGTTCTTACACTGGCTAACTTGTGGATGAGCCTACCCAGCAAGATCATGAACATCCGGCTGAGGAACTGCAAGACGGAGAAGACCCACTCCTTCCATATGACGCAGTACCTGGCCAGTCACGGGCGCCTGGATCGTTTCATCCCGTACTTGACGCTCGAACAGGTCATGTACCTGTACCACAACATCGACCGCCTCAACAAGCACGCCGGGAAAACCGAGATCTTCAAGGAGCTGATCCACTGGATCCTTGTGCTGCGCCGGGTCCCTCTCAGCGAGTACACGATCCGCCAGTTGCAAGAGTTTGGCTCTGACATGCTGCCCACTTTGCGAGCCAAGCGAACACCACTGTCGACGCTGGACAATACGGCAGAAGCCGCATATGTGGACATGGACATCTTCTTTAAGAAGGAAGCAGGCACCCAAAAGGGAAACCCCCGCTACTTCGAAGTGGCCCTTCCCCGTATCGAGCACTCTTTGAAAACGTTCAACGGATCCACCATCCTTACCAAGGACCTGGAGTCAGCCATGGTGGACTACACCAACGCTGTGCCTGACCCTCTTCCAGATGTGATGATGCGCCAGTGGGCGTACATGGCCACCAACAACCTGTACAACGTGGTCGTGTCCTTCTCGCATCCAGGAAGTGGAGAGAGCTTTAGCCTCATGGCCAAGGACGCTCTGATCTACTACAGCTACGTGTACCTGAATGCTCATGGCGTGACAGTGACGAAGATCCCGAACTTCTTCAACCTGAAGTTCCGTCTGAACCCGCTACCCAATAAGGACGAGCTATACCGCCTGGTGCCGGATAAGTTCCCGGAGCTGTATGACTGGATCGACAAGATCCTCATCCAGCAGCCTCGCCTGTATCCTTGCACATCTATCCAGATGTTCAATGATCTCACCACCCAGATCTACAATCGAGCTCTGAGCTACTGGTTGGAAATGGGTGCGATGAATGACCCATTGAAGCGTGGTGTCGCTGGTTGCATCGTCAGCAAGCTCTATGGCGCGGAGATCATCGAGCTGGCGGAACCCGGGCAGACCATTCAGTCGTGGCTCACTGAAAACAATATGCCGGTGTATGACTATACCCGCGAGGAAGCCAATACCATCCTCAAGCAAATCTACGAGAACGCCACAGGTATGGCGCTCGACGACACCAAGAGCTTGAAGGCGATCCAAAAGGCACTGCTGGAGCTGTTCGGTCAGCAGTCGTCCTACGCCATTCAGTTCATGCGTGAGATCAACGATTCCGACATCATCCCGCTGACGGGCGCTGCTATCCGGATCGGCGTCGACGGCGAGGAAACTCATGATGAAGTCCACATCCTGGCGCCTGTACGGATACTGGATGTCCAGCAAGAGAGTCATGACAATGTTTATGTACCGATCGCTGATATCAAGGTCGAAGCTGACCTCGATCAAATGGCCCATGAGGTCCATCTGGAGGCGGAGGTGCATATCAATCTGGAAGGCCAGCAAGAGTACTACGTATCCTTGCCTGTGCCTGCTGTCCGCATCGAAGAGCCCGGTATGAGCCCAGACGCTCAGACCGATCGATTCTACCCGATGGACTTCTACAACAAACTGTCGCCCGCGCAGATCGCTGGTATCGCCAACAACTTGTAACCCCGAGGTATCCCCATGGAAAAGACCGTACGCACCGCCATCGGTGCGCTGATCCAAACTGCGCAAAAGCATAACCTGCCCTACGAGTATCCCCCGAACTCGGTGATGAACCAGATCCTGGACATCTTCCCTGATCGGCTGCCTCCCAGCAATCGCATTCCCTACTCCCAGTACTTCGCCATCGGTGACGGTGCTCTGACAGCGACATTCGCCGCTGACAACACCCTGGAGCTGTGGCCCATTCCTCACTCGCCTCGCCACACAGGCTTGTACAGCCAGCGTCCTTTTGTGCTGCGCCCCTACAACCAGGACCTCAACACCCAAGAGCGTGCACGCTTTCGTGGCCGCAAAGTGCTGGATCTGGGCGGCAACAAGATGGTGGCATACTACCTGCGCCGCATGGACTTTGCGCAAACCCAGGCTCGCCTGGAGTACCGCGTGATCTCCAACGGTACTGTGACATCGCAGCCCTGGGCGCCTACCGCTGACGATCAAAAGCCCAAGCGGCCTACCATCAATCCGGGCGAAGTCTATGTGACGGGTGATGACTACATCGCAGCGACTGCCAAGAGCAAGCTGATCTTCACCGCCTGGGACATCAAGGAGCTGATCAACGTCTCCAACATCTTGCTGGGCACCAACAAGATCATGACCATCTCGGAGCTGGCGATCTGTTCGGGCCTGGATGAAGCCGTCACTGGTGATGTCAACGGCTCCATGATCCAGTACCAAGAAGCCATGGGTGTGCAGATCACTGACTTCATCAGCACTCTGCTGCCGCCGGTGTACAACGAAGCGGGTGCCTCCATCAACCTGGATACGGGCTCCACTGAGCCGCTGCTGGTTCTCAAGCCCCAGACCCAGTTCACTCCCGGTACTCCGTAACAGGCGATGAGCCAGGGCCTACGGGCTCTGGCCTTCATAGAACCGTATGGCATTCTTTGACGCAGACCTATACCGCACATGCCGACTCATGTGTGTGGACCCGGGATTGGGTAATGTGGGGGTCTCCATCTTTGAGGTGCAGACCCGCACGGGACTGATCGAGAGTATCGATATCGAATCGTTTTGCACCGACAAGCTGTATCCGCGCTATGGCCTGGATATGGACTATACGGCAGAGCGGCACATTCGCTTGCGCAAGATCCGAGATCGCTTCTACGACATTGCCATGGAGTACAGGCCTTCGTACTTCATCCATGAGTCGCCCTTCTACAATCCCCGCAGGCCCAACGCTTACGCAGCGTTGGTGGAGGCTCTGTCCCAGATGCGGGAAGGCGTGCTGGAGGCCAACCGCTACACCTACATCGAACCCATCTCCCCGCAGGCGGTCAAGAAGGGCGTAGGCGCCGGCGGCTCCAAGGGCAAAGAAATCATGATGGAGCGGGTATTCCAGATCTCGGAAATGATGGACGTGCTCAACTACGATCGAGACGAGTTGACCGAACACTGCATCGATTCCATGGCCGTTGGCTGGACTGGTATCCGTACTGTCATACGGCACCAGGAGGGCTGGCTTTAAGTAATCAACCAAGGACAGGCCTATGTGCCTCTAATATGTATGCCTGACTATATACAACAGCATGACGACCATCTGCGGCGCTATGCGGGCAAGCTTGATCTCGGCCTACTCAACAAAGTTCTGGTCGCTATCTTGATACTCCTCATGGCCTGGTGGTTGCTCACCCCGGTACGCAGCATGATCGGTACTTGGGTTGGCTACAAAAGCCGAGACACCCTGGTGGCGGAGGTAGCCCAAAAGGACAGCACCATCGAGCAGCTGATGGTGATCAATCGCAACAACGACGCGCAGCACGAGATCCGTAAGGATGTCGACAAGATCGCTGAGACCGTTCTCACTGAGGAGAAGGCTGAGTACAAGCAGCAGGTCGTCCAGACTCGGGAGCGAGTCAAACAGATGCGCGATAAGATCGAGACCATCAAGACTCAACCTCCGGATCCCGCAGTGAATGTGAACGACCGTATCTCTGAGGAGATCATCGACAGTCTGTGGGATAACTTCAACGCCCTGAACAAGGAATAGATGATGCGTATCTTCACCAAGCCCCTGATTCTGACCGCGGTGGTGATGCTGTTTGCCATTTTGGCCGGCTGCTCTACAGCTCCCACTCAGGTCCCCGTATACCGGGACCGACTCGTGCCGGTCACTGTCCCTGAGACTTATTACGTGACCGAGGACGCTCCAGCGCCGCCCCAAAAGGCGGAGTATATGGCGCTTACCGACAAGCAGCGTGAAGCCCGTCTTGCCGCTTACGCCATGGAGCTCCAACTTTATGCTCACGGCCTGAGAAAGCGCATCGATGCTATCTTCAAAGCCAGCCGTGAGATCAAGCAACGCATCGAGGAGAGTAACTGATGAGTCAGTCCAACACCGAAACCGAACTGGTCTTCTACGCCAAGCTGTTGAGCTACGACGGCCTGGATGAGGCCGAAGTCATCGAAGACCACATCCAGCTGGAGAGCACTTTCACCACAGGTCCACGTATGCGCGTGCGACGGGTCACACCCATCAAGGGCGGCGCAGAAGGCGCTGGTGATCAGTACATCCTGACCCTGAAGGTGAAGGTGCCCGGCACCGATGAAGTCAATGCTTCCACCGAGACCGATGTGACTGTGGACCGCAACTTCTACCAGAACTTCGGCCAGACCGCTACCCGCGGCATCAAGAAACGCCGCTACCACTTCACGGGTGAGCCACCCACCATCAACGGCCAACCCATCGCTGGTGTGCCGCCACTGACGTACGAGGTCGATGTCTTCACCGGCCCCAACGGCAAGGTGCCCTACATCAAGATCGATGTGGAGCTGGACAAGTTCCTCCAAGCGCTCAAGCCCCACGGCTACACGCTCGACGATGTCCGGCAGAAGTTCACCTTCGAGTCACTACCCCTGCAGATGGAGGGCGTCTTCTATGGCCCCGACCAAGACGAGCAGCAAAAGGCGCTGCTCGACGATCTGTGGCAAAACCAGTTCGTCGTTCAACTGAACCCCGAGATCTACACCAAGCAAGAGGCCGAAGTTCCGACCCCGGAGCAGACGGCGGAAACTCAGGTGAAGGACGAGGAGGAACTTCAACAAGCGCAGCAGGTCCAAGAAACTGAGGAAACTCAGGACAACGAGGACCTGGAACCCGAAAGCGAATCGGGGGAGGGTAATGGATGATCCCCAAGTAAAGTCTCATACGCTCACGGAGATCATCGACAGGTTCGTTGCCATTGGAAATGCCAAGTACAATGGCAAGATCCACGATAATGTCCTGAACATTTTCTTTGAGATGGACCTCGAAGACCAAAAGAATCTGCTGCGTGGCGTCGTGAATGTACGAGCACTTGCAGTGACTGCGGATATCTTCAACCCCCAGATCTCTGATGCGGCAAAGATCCCTATGCCCTCAGCATCCACGACACCCAAGTCCAAGACCTCCGAATCAGGTCCGACTGAAACCTCTACTGACTCTACCTGGCTCTACCAGGTAGGCACTGTGATGGCTATTTGTTTACTGCTTGCCGTCGGCTACGCATCTGTCAACAACGACCCAGATAGCATCAAGGTACTGGAAGCCCTTGTCAACATCATCAGTGTCGCCAGTAGCACTGTCAAATAAGACATGCGCATATCCCCTACTCCCGAGCCCTTGCGGGCCGGGAGTAGGAGGTATGTCTATGCCTTACAGAACAGCGGTGAGCTTTTTGCTCCTTTTCTTGATGTCAACGCCCCCGATCTTGAGCAGGTAGCCCGTTGTTCGAAAGTACGCCTGGTTGTACGGCATCAAGTTGTCGGAGATGGTTTTGAGCGTTGGCAAGATGGCTGAATTGAAAGCGAAGTGCTTGTAGTAAGGGTCTTGCACCCTCAGTGCCCACCAGCGGTACTCTTTGACCTTGGAGTACTCAACGTGTTTGCCGTAGCCCATGATCAATGGCCACTTCGGCTCCTGGTAGCTGGTGAGGAAACCTGGCAAATTGGACACACGCACGTTGAAGTGTTCAAAGAAGATCTCCGGCGAGTCGACCACCACCAAGAAGCTCTGGCTGAGCATCATGAACTGCGTGATCACCTCATCACTCCATAGCGACTCTTGGTTGATAGCCTCGGCATCGACGCCATTGGTCTCGCGGATCACATTCATGGAGCTCATGTCCAGCTCCTTGTAGGAGTTGAAGTAGCGCTGCACATAGGGGATGCCCTTGAGCTGGAAGACAAACGTCTGATCCCCATTTTGGTAGAACACGCCTTCTTGGGGAGGCACGATGTAGCCACCCAGCACCATAAAGACCGATTTGTTGGTCAGATCAACATCGGTGCGCAGAAGCATTCCGTCTTTGAGCTTGCCGTCCGGATTCAGGGGGATGATCTGTTCTTTCCTCCAAGGATGCTTTTTTACAGCTCCGATCCCCATGAAGCTCAAGATGCCGGTGTGCGAGCAACGCATCATGGTGGCGGTGGTGCCGCCTTGGATGATGTACGCTTCGTCCTCGGTGGCATCCGTTTGATGGAAATAGCCATTGACACTCAGAAGGCAGTGCGTATGCAGCAGCTCCATGTTGGTAGGCAGCCGCGGCCTGGTCAAGCGCAGGTCCGGCATATCGGCTACGGGGTAGTTGTCCGGCACATAGCGACCCAGCCATGCAGGCATGATCTTGTAGCCGTGGAGAACTGCATTGGCATACTCGGCGTACTTGTAGTCCGCGTTGGGGAGTTCTGGCACTGTATTGAGCGGCAAGCCATTCATATCAGCGAGCCATTCGCCCACCGTTTGTTCGGACGTCGCCAGTGTGGTGACGTAGTACATCATGTTGACGTACATCTCTTTGTCCGTGTAGGAATCGTGCACGATCACGATCGCTTTGCTGAAACGCCCGTAGACCTGGCGCAGCATAACGTTCTTTGTATCGTAGTGATTCCAGGTAGAACCGACCGATTTCTCGACGGCTAGGGTGTCAACATAGGTGTACATGATGGTCCTGATACTATGGCTTAACGCCTGAAGCCCGAATGCTTCGGGTATATGAAACTGTTTGAAGGAAGAATAATGGCTACAGCTCCGGTAACCTATCCTCTTGACCTGACGGGCAACAATCCCGCTAATCTGGTCAAGAACGAACTGCAAGTGTTGTCGCTGCCCAACGACACACCGTATCGCTTTTTCGCTCCGACTTTCGCACCATTTTATCTCACGGATAACATGTCCATCACGGGCCTGGATCAAACCGGGGTGCGTATCGAGCTCAAGCAAGGCATCGACTACTACCCTTCGCTGATCTTCCAAGCAGCAACGTGGAGCACGGGTCGCCTGGTGTATGCTGGTATCACCATCATGAACACCAAGATCAATGGTCCGTTCTACATGACGTACCAGTGTTTGGGTGGCAAGTATTCGGCCAACCGAAACTTCGTGATGGAGCAGATCGCGGAGTACAACTACAACCCACGCACTCATAGCTGGGACCAGATCACCAACATCCAGGAGCAGTTTCCTCCCACTGACCATCCCCAGGACATCGACACGTTCACAGGTTTCCGGGATCTTCTCGACGGCGTGTATTCCATCCGTGATGTGCTGGGTCTGCGGCCAGGGCCCAACAACATCATCTGGAAACACGTCCTGGATCTCCAAGATCCCCATGAGACGCTGCGTCTGATCCCGGCGATCGGGGACTTCGCGACCAAGAAAGATGTGGCTGATGCCATCATCAACCACGTCGCTCAGCCTGATCCTCACAGTCAGTACCTTCTGAAGGACGACTACGTGCCAGGTGGTGGTGGAGGTGAAGTAGACTGCGACAAGTGCATCAAGAAGCACACCGATGAACCCGATCCTCACCCTCAGTATCTGACCAAGGCAGAAGCGGCCGCTACCTACCTGACCCCCGCACAGGCGGAGGCCACGTTCCTCACCGAAGACCAGGTCAAGGACCTGATCGGCAATGGCGGCAAGCCGGCAACGGACTCTACTCCCGGCATCATCAAGATCGCCACTCCGGAGGAGATGAAGGACAAGAACAACAACTCGGTGGCCGTTACCCCCAAGGGCGTCAATGACCTGATCGACGAAAAGCTCACTGGTCAGGATCCTTTGCCGCAGTATCTGACCGAGCAAAAGGGCAATGCGCTGTACTACCCCCGGTCGGAGGCTGACGCCACGTTCATGAAGAAGGGGGAGATCGACGCCAAGTTCTTGACCAAGACTGATGCTGATGCGAAGTTCTTGTCCAAAACAGAAGCCGATCAGAAGTACCTCACTCCCCAGACAGCCGATCAGCGGTACATGAACCAAGAAAAGGGAGATGCCCGCTACGCGCTCAAGGGTGATCTGGGCAACTTCCTGACCAAGGAGCAGGCCGAGTCGCTGTACGGTCCCAACGGCACTAACAAGCCCGTCATCCCGGATGCCTCCATGACTGTCAAGGGTATCACTCGTTACGCCACTGAGCTGGAGACCCGCAACGGAACCATCAGTACTGCGGCAGTGACGCCTAACAATCTGAAGGTTGCCGCTCAGGAAATCGTGGATACAGCAGTGGCCAACATTGGTATTGCTGACACCACATTTGGCTCTCCGGCTCTCCGTTTGTTCTACGCGATCTACTGATATGGCATACAGTATCTGCAAAGCAGGACACGTCGCGGGGTCTATCGATCCCGTGCTCGTATACACTACCCCCAACCGCCATATGGCGATGGTGACAGTTCGGCTGCTGCCGATCTACCCTCTGGGTAGTGGGCAGACCGTGACAGCTGATGTCTATATCCGTACGGCCGGCGGTGCTGACGACATGCCGGTGGCCCTGGGTCTGCAAGTGGTTCCTGGTGTACCGTACGAGCTTAAGGCAGTGTATATCCACGGCAACCAGACGCTGGTCATCAAGCCGTATGGTAACATGGATTGGTGCGTCGATGGATATGGTGACGCTTCCCCTACTTCGGAGGACCTTCCTCAAGGCCGGATGTTCAGCGTCTCTGGCTGGAAGACTTCGAGCAGCCCGTTCATCTTGCTGGATATCCCCGATGCCCGCAAACGCCTGACCAATGCCGTGGAGGCAGACTTCTTCATCAACGGACAAGTCAGCCAAGACGTACGTATCGATGTGAAGGTCTCCAATAGCATCATCGACACGGACACCGCTTTCAACAGCGCCATCAACACTGCGTGGCTGTTCACCACAATGCTCAAGCCCGGCGTGCCGACTCGGATTTTCCGAAAGATCACGTTTAGCTATCGGTACATCGCACTGAAGGTTTACAGTGATGCAGAAGTCAGCGCATTCGTTCAATACAACCTCAGGGACCACAATTTGCTATGAGTGTCAACTTCATTAATGAGACCGGCTATATTCTGGCAGCCAATACTGCACCCGGGGCCGCGATCTACATGAACCAGTACCCTAGTACGACAGTAGTGGTGGATATAACCATTACGCCAATAGGGGCAAACACTATCCCGTTAAAGGTGACTATCCAAATATCGGGCCAGATTTTCGAGCTCATTCCAATTCGCCAACCCGATGAAACATATCGCTTGCAAGGCATCATTGTTCGATACCTGGAGATAATCAGGGCTATCGGTAATCCTTTTACCTTCAAGGTGACCGGTCTTCAGGAGACCAATGTGCTGCCTGCCGGAATGGATAGCATCGCTACAGCCAATGCACTGCGAGAAGACCATTATGATCGCCCGCTTGGTTGGACGGAAACCGTTGCGTTGCCTTCCGCCAAATGGGGCTCGTGCATGGATGTGTGGATAACACCATTTACCGGATCTTCTTCCGTCGCCAAGCGGTTTACATTGTCAGTCCAATACCCTACTGGCGGCACCTACAAGGAGTATCGACCGTTTGATGTTCTTCCAATTACGGCACCGATGGTGTTCAGGAAACTGACCATTCCACCTGGGTCAACAGTTAAGGGTACCCTATATGGGAACATCGCAGTGTATTACCAATGGGCTTGGCAGCGTATTGGTCCAACTCCGGATCTGTAATGTCATACAACATCGCTAGCGGCGATCTCGCCTCCTCCTACCAAAAGACCGTCTATGGAACCACCTGGAACGACTCTCGGGTCTACCAGGTGTGCTCCGTGAAGGTTACCGCCTACGGCACTGAGCCGTTGGTCTTCACCCTGGGCACCAAGTTCGTTGAAGGCTCCGCCAACAACGACATCCAATACCGGATGCTCGCACGCAGGATCACCATCCAGCCAGGCGAGAGCTACGAGCTCGACTGCATTCCCACGTACTACAATCAGCAAGTGTATGTACGTCAGCTGTCGGGCAATGGGATCGCGTACATCTACGCCACGCCCTATGTCCCCAAAACCAATGCGCCTGTGCGCTTCATCGGCACCACGTCTTACCAGACTGGCGCCGGTGGTCAGGCCATCTACTATATGCAGCCTGCTCAAGGGCACTACTGCATCATGGACATCTTCGTGGGCGCCATCAGCGGCTCCCCGACGGTGAATATCATCACAGGTGCGACTGCCCCGTCAAACCTGCAAAACCCGGATTACATCATCCGCGGCGGCAAGGTGCTGGACTCTGAACCCTATATCTACCGCAAAGCCATGATGAAGCCATCCACCTACATGGTCGTTCAGGTTTCTAATGGCGTCGTCGATGTCACGATGCTGGGACTCGGTGTCTCGAACACATAACCACATCTCCCTGGAGCTCCCTTGCGGGGGCTCCAGGGAGGTATGACGTGTTAGTGAGGACCGTGGCCTCCGGGAAAGTGGGCATAGCCGCTGACTTGCAGGCTGCCTCGGATCTGTACGTTGCCACTGAAGATGGAGCTGGGAGCTTCAACATAAAAGCCCTTGGGTCCCGTGATCTTGGGGTGACCATCCCGGGTCTCAAACCGACCTCCCGATGCATCGGTGAGCGAAACGTTGTTGTTGGCGCTGTCGAGCTCGATGATGTTTCCGACGTTGTCCTTGATGATGACTTTGTTCTCACCTGGGAAGATGTTGAACTCGTACATGAACTGCTCGCCGTCGCTTTGCGTGGTCACAAACTTGATGCTTTTGGCATTCATCGTATCCCAGCGCATGTAGTAGGAACTGTCAAGGTCCCATGGAGTCAGCGTCGGGTCTCTCAGGTTTCCGATTCCCCAGATCACATCCTCCAGTCTTCGAAGCATGGGTTCCCGAAACTGTGTATTCCAGTACAGTTGTTCAGAGTCAGCGTACTTGTAGATCATCACCGTCTCATTGGCCCGCACATCTGGGGAACTCATGAGGTGATTGTCGCCCATGGGGATCCAGATGGCTTCGACGATGGCGCGGGCGTCGGCCTTCACCGAAGTAGGCACTCCTTGCGCGTTGATGGGCTGCAGGTCATATTCCACCTTGGACTCATCAACCATCCCGCTTTGCATAGTCACCCGCTCGACTGGGTAGACACGGATGGTGTCGCTGCCTTCTTCTTTGTCTGCGGTGACGATCCCAATACTATACTCCCGAAGTCCGGACTGGAACTCATCGAGCAGTGTTCTAAATTGTGGCTGTTCCATAGATCCATTCCTTTTTGATACGTTGGATTCATGTTATGTATACTCCAGAAAGCCGGCTATGCATCACGAACAATTGGTCATGAAGAAGAACAAACGAATGAAGTTGAGGGACATCGACTCATTCGTGCTTAACCCAGTAGCTAGGCTGCAGATGATCCTGGGCTCCAATGGCTCGGGCAAGAGTACAGTGCTCGAAGCGCTGTCTCTGCAACCCGCATTACCTGCCCACTATGACAGGGGGGGCTTACAGTCTCATATCGTCACTCACCGAGGCTCCAGGTACGAGCTGGTGTATGATTTCACTGGCCAAAAGAACCACTACTCCATTACCAAGGACGACGAGGTCGTGTATTCGGGCCATGTCTCCTCAGCGTGTGCGCAATATGTGGCTGAGCATTTAGGTTTGAGCCGAGAAGTGCATGAAGTATGCATTGGGCGCCGCCGCTTTACCAAGATGAGCACAGCGGACCGACGTGCTTGGTTCACCAAGCTGTCCCCCATCGACTACTCGTATGCGATTGGCTACTACAAACGCCTGAGCGACGCGTATCGGGACTTGGAAGGCACAGTCACTCGTCTGAGTGATCGACTGCTCAAGGAAAAGGACAAGCAGATCGACGATATACGAGCCGATCAGATCCGCGAAGAGATCAAACGCTTGAGAGTATCCAAAGACGAGATGCTCAAACAATGGTCTCCTGTCAATATGACGATGGACGAGGCTCTCGCCCAGGTCGATGATGTCGATCGCAGGCTCACCCAACTGCACGATGACTACATGCGGTCCCTGAGTGTGTTCTCTGACCGTGGGGACTTTAAAAGCATCGACGATGTCCGTAAATTGGACTCCGACATCCGGGGCAAAGTCGCATTCCATCAAGCCTCCATCGACAAGCTATACAACCAGGTGGAGGAAAACCGCGCACTGATTGCTAAGAGCCAGTTCATCGCTTCCCAGGACATGGCGGAAGTGGACGAGAAGATCCGTACCTGCAATGAAGCCGTCCAGAAAGCGGAACACGGTGTGCAGATCCGAGGGTATGCAGACAATGCATACGCCCTCAATGCGCTGGTGGGTATCTGGCATGAATTGATCAAGACACTGGGCCGTATAGAACCAGATCCGTACGGCAACATCACTGATCAGGCCATCGCAACTACAACCGATGCCATCAACCAAACCCGCATCCAGATCCAAAACGTTCAATGGGGCGTCAACAAGTTGCGCGACGATCTCCATAAATGGGAGCACCGTACCGAGGACGATGTAGTCAACTGTCCAAAGTGTCGACACAGCTTCACTCCTGGAATGGACGAGGCTATGGCCGATGAGACCCGGAGGAAACTGGCTCTGCAGCTGGAGAGCCTGGACAAGAACACAACTATGCTCCGGGAGATGGAGGTGGACTTGCAACACAAGAGCGAGCAGCGGGCTTTACACAAGTATCTGTTTGCTATGATCCAGGGCACACACTCAGCACTGGAGCCTTTGTGGAACACCCTGATGGATGATAACCTCCTGAAGGGCAATCCCGGCAAAGCCATGATGCTACTAGAGATCGCTCGTACCGATCTTCAGTACCTCATCGAAGCTGACAAGGCCCGCCAGACGCTCACAGGTCTGTACGAGCTGAGAGAGATGAGCCAAAAGACGGCAGGTGTAAACTTGCAAGAGCTCCAGCACAAGAATGCACTTTTGGAGCGTGAGCTCTACGACCACCAGCTCAAAAGCCAGACTTATTCCCGAAGACTCGATATCTTGGCTGTGATCCAAAAGGAATGGACGCTCCAGGAGAACACATTCGAGGCCCTGGATAAGCTCAAAGTCACTCGGGACTACGCCATCCTCCAGGCGGAGGAAGCTAATAAGAAGATCGTCATCAACTCCATCATGGCGCACTTGGATCAGGAGATCCTCGCTCAGGAAAAGGCCATCAGTCAGATCGATTCCCACAAAGCTGTGGTTCAAGCTTTGGAGACGGATATCGAAGAGTACAAGAGAAAGGCGAGGCTGCTCAAGAAGTCCATGGATGCTCTATCTCCGGCCAAGGGACTGATCGCCAAGGGACTGACCGGCTTCATCAACCACTTTGTTGAGCAGATGAATGCAGTGATCGCCAAGGTCTGGCTCTACCCTCTGCGGATCTGTCCGGTAAAGATCGACGATACCGAAGGCACGGTGGATTTGAAGTACAACTTCACCTACACCTATGACGACAACCCCGGGGCAGATGACGTCAAGGACGCCTCAGGTGCTCAAAAGGAGATCTTCGATCTGGCTTTCATGTTGGTGTCGATGAAGCATCTGGGGATGGACGACTATCCGATCTTCCTCGACGAGTTCTCCGTGAACATGGACTACGCTCACCGCAAGGAGGCGATGAAGCTGGTGCTCGATCTCCTGAACAGCTCCAACTTCTCTCAGATCTTCATGGTCTCGCACTATGAAGGCAGCTATGGCTCGCTGCACAATGCCGACATCACGGTGCTGTGCCCCGAGAACATCGAGATGCCAGCAGGCATGGAGTACAACGTCAACTCCAACATCGAGTACGCATAAGACCCCATCCTCAGGAGCCTTGCGGCTCCTGAGGTGAGTGCTTATGTCCGTGCTACGGAGTGAGGTTCTGGATGATGTAGTCCTCCAGCTGCCGGATCTTGCCCTGTGCGTCGAGCAGATCGTTTTGCAGCCTGGATACCTGGGACGCAAACGTGGTGTCTGAGCCGATCACCACCTTGCGGCTGGCTTGCTCGGTCAGGTGCTTGTTCACATCCACCATCTGTACAGCAGTGGTCTCCACCATCTCGTGCGTGGCATCTACTCCTGCCTGGCTCTTGATCACTTCCTTCATGGAGTTGACCAAGAAGTCCAAGTTCTGCTGCACAGGCATGGGCGGCAGCTTCATGAAGACGCCGACGCCATGGTAGGGGACGCCATCTTGGATGGGATAGCCTTCCACGTAACTGACCGGCACCTGGATACGGTAGCCCCGGGTAGTAACCAGGACTGCGATTTCCAAGTTGCGAGCCAGATCTGTCTCGTACTCGCTTTTTTGCAGACCAGCGGGCTCGTAGATCTCCGCCCACGGGTCTTGGTTCTCAGCGATGTACTCCGACAGTTTGCGAAGTGCGATACACTCGCAGCGCTCCCGAGGTAGTGTGGTAAAGGGGGTTTTCAGCTGAAAGACCCCCGTCACTCCGGGAGACGGCGCCATGAATTGCAGTTGTACACTCATAGCTGCTTACTTGTTGTAGAAGGGGTTGGAGCGAGCGGCCATCAGGTACGATGCCGACGCATGCGTGGCTGTGATGAACAGCTTGCCACCGCGGTTGATCTTGCGGATGCCCTGAGGCACGACACTCATGTTGGTGACCTTCTCCGCCTCGATGGTCATCCACAGCATGAACTGTACCCATTCCTGGGTCTCGGGCTTCATGCGCTGGAAGTCCGGAGATGTAGAAGGCACATCGATGAAGTCCGGATACAGGGTCTTCAGATCCTTCATGCCGGGCTGGTTGTTTTCCCCGTTCACGCTCAGCAGCGTCACCGACTTGTACGTCATGGGGAAGACGTTCAGATTGGCGCGCACATGGTTGGCGTTCATGAAATTGGTCAGCGTCACTGCGAAGTTCATGGACTCCTGGACATTGCTCATTGGCGAGTACAGGCCACTGAGCGTAGTCATGTTGGGGACCGAATGCAGATCCCAGCGTGGGTAAATCACGAATTCGGTACGCTTGAACAGGTCCGGGAACCAGGGTTCGAGCTCATGCTCCGGCGCTCCCGTGGATTCGACCAAGTCCTTGATCACTGCGTCCTTGATGGCGTCGGTGTTGTCACCGGCGGCTCCATAGATCAAGATACCCCAGTTGGTGGTGATCCGCTGGTCGGGATTGAACTTGTTGACGTAGTCAGTCTCGAAGATCGTGAAGACCGTCTCGGGCTTCAGGTTCTTGGCGGTCTGTGCCTCCAGCACAATGTCAGTGACGCTCTTTTTGTTGAGCTCATTGACGGCGAGCTGCCAGTCGCGCAGGAAGATCCGAGGATCTGGCACCGGACGGATGATCTTGTGATGATACTCCGGATACTCGGTGAGAAACACATCGTTGCTCATCCAGATCTTGAAGTTGCTCAGATCTTCAAGCTTGGAGGTGAAGCTGAACCAGCTGGGAAGAGCGATGCCGGCGCCGTCGACCAAATCACCGAACTGAAGATCCTCGATCTCAGCGTAGTACTCAGCGGCAATGGCTGCGAGGAAATCCTGTGGGTTCGTCACCCCCAAGTGTGCCAGCGCATACTCATGGATGGACCGGATCACCCGAAGGCCCTGATTGCTTTCGATGGTCGACAGCATCACTTCTTGGTTGCTGTTGGCATCTCGGCTGCTCATGGAGATCAGACGGTAGCCGGAGATCGAAGGATCCCAGTACTCGCCCTTCTCCATACTGTAGGTCTCACCCCACGTCGACAGCTCACCCACCGGGGAGTTGATCCCGGGGGTATTGATCAGCAAATCTGCGATCGTCGAAAAGCCTAGTATTTTCTTACGCACGCTAGGTACTCCTATTTAAGTATATTCCCTACGGAGGTAACGATGGGATTGTTAAAGATTCTGATGTCCATCATCCGGGACACATTAAGCATCCGAACCGGGGAGCTGAGGCTCCAAAGCAAGACGTTCAATGCCAAGAAGCTCTTTGCATTGACGCTGATGATAGTGCTGAGTGTCTCATGTGTGATGCTGAGCAAAAAGCTCATCAAGACCACGAACTTGCTACGCAAAGAGCGCGCAGAACACGCCAAAATGGTCCAGGATTGCGAGTCAAAAAACAAGACATCCAAGTCATCTGATAGCGGGAATGGCCTTAGGCCTACGTCGACTTGGATCTACCAAGACGGCAGCACGAATTACTCCGGATGCCGGGCAGATGAGTGCGCATTTCTCAATCAGCAGTCCGTTTACGGAGAAACACATTGATCGAACTTGACCAGACCAAGAACTGGGGCATCGTCGCCTACACTGACGGTGGCGCACGTCCCAATCCCGGCGCCACCGGCGCTGGGATACACGCCTATCTGTACGAGATAGATGCCAAGCCCGATCGCATCAAAGCCATGCGCTTTACCGTGGAAGATGTCTCACGTTACGCCATCCCCACGGTCAATGGCTATAAATACACCGACAAGGACGGAAAGATCTCGGCAGCCAAGGATAAGGAAGCCGTCCCTGTCAAGCCATCGTTCTTCCTGGAGATCTCCAAGAGCTCTTCAGGACAGCTGTCGAACAACTACGCCGAGCTCGAAGCCTTTCACCAAGTGCTGCTCACGTGCCGAGCGTACCTGTTCAAGCGCCTGCATGTCTGCGCGGACTCCATGTATGTGATCAATGGGATCACCGACTGGTGCAAGGGATGGGAGCGTAACGGCTTTCGCAACCGCTTCGGCGAACATATCAGCAACCGCGATCTATGGATGGCAGTCTGGGATCAGTTCAAGCTCATGCGCACTGAGGGCTACCAGATCTCGATCTCTCACGTCAAAGGTCATGCCGGACATCCGGGCAACAACCAAGCAGATTGGCTCGCTACCATCGGAGTGCTCCGAAGTCGAGACCTGCTGGACCAGACTGATGTGCGGCTGTACACGCCCAAGGAGTACTGGGAGCCCAAGCGAGAGCGCCATCCACTTCTGTGCCTGAAGCGCTTGTACTTCGACCGCCTGGGTGAGAACTACCAGCCGGGCAAGTATTTCATGGCTGACCCTGGTAAAGACGAGTCGTTGATCGGCAAACCCATGCCCGAGACCGTGTATGCCATCGTCCGCATGCATGAGCCTCACCCTATCATCGAGGCAGTGATGCGCAAGCAGTTCAACTACGGACAAGACTTCAACGAAGTCATGCGGATCAAGACGGACAACTTGTTCGTGCCGGATGTGTACCGCATCATCCAGTCGCATGGTGCTTACGGGATGCTGCAGTTGTCATCAGCCAACAGCAATATCTACTGCGTCAATGAAGTGCCACTGACCCAGGAGCTGCGGCCTATCGGAATCATGATGCGAGCCATCGATTCCCTGAACTCCCTCGACGGCGTCTTTGACCAGTATCTGGAGATGAAGAAGTCGCCCGAGGCATTTGCGCTCACCAACAACCAGCTGCTCCAAGCTCATGATCTCACAGGTGAGTTCTACGAGACAGTGGAAAAGAAGGTCGGAAAGGAAGTCCGGCTTTCCAAGGTCTTGAAGAAGACCATTGGTGTGGGCTACAAAGACCATCCCATCGAGTTCAGTCTTGCCAACAAGGACGGCACTTCCCAGGATCGCAAGCTCAAGCTCAAGCTCGCTCTCGACCTTCCGGAACGTAATATGCTGAAACAATTGGAAACCGAGGATGTAACAGTAGAACTTATCACTTGGAGAGAGTCCGAACTCTCCGTCCGCTACGCGACTGTGATAAGCTGCTCAGCTGGGATGGCTATCTGGTCGAACTTTTATGCTGACCGCCTGATCTTGAAAGAGTGAGGGCTCGCTAAAGTAGAGTCCATGAATGCACAGTTTCCTTAACGCTACCGCTCCTGTCGGGGTTCCATCGATCTCCGCCGCTGCGCTTTCCGTGATGGGTAAGATATTCCCGTCACGCATCAAACGACTCATGTTCGTCTTCAGTGTCCTTGGTTTCGTAGACGAGGCCATCGAAGATGACATGAAACTCATCGATCAGCTCAATGGTCTACTGCGCTTACCTAAATCGCCAGACGTCTGCAAGGCGTCCATGCAAGTCAAGCATGCGATCTGGCAGGGCACAGGGATCAACTTCGAGTACATGGACCTTCATAGGCCCATGGAGGCGAGGAGAGCTGCTCTTGCCAATGACCGCGATCGCATGGTCACGTACTTTATCGACAACTGCCCCAAGTGGTTGCGATATGGACACGAGACTGCCGACATGCGCCGTGATCTCAACCATCTGTTCAAAGTCGTCGGGGAACTCCAACCCGAACTGGCTTGATGGCAGCAGGCCATATACCTATACCCCGTCCCCACAAGGGACGAGGTATAGGTTCTATGATGTCCAGTTTTCGGAAGATGTGCCTTAACCGGCGACGTTCTTCAGGCCGGTCAGCCGTTCAGCCATCTTGCCCACTGCGCCGATGGCTTCTTCCAGACGGTGGCGGAACACCCCCAGGAACTCGACATAATGGGCCACAGCCAAGGCACCCTGGGCGATGGAGTTTGCCGCAGGTGCCGAGATGTTCTCGATGGCCTGTTCGTTGGAGCGCTCGATCACCAGGTTCAGGAGAGCAGAGATGTCCTTGACGTTACCCATCACGTCCTTACGGTCGGTCTGGATGCGGACTTTGTTGACGTCCTTGGCCAGGTTGACCGTATCCACGATGTCCATGCCTTGGTCAAACACAGCGTACAGAGGCAGGACGCTGACGGTGCTCTTGGGGTTGAAGTAGCTCGCCAGCTGCTTGCGCTGCTCGTTCATCCGCCTTTCGATCCCTTGATAAACAGACGAATAATCGCGAAGCGCCGTTTTAGCGTCGGCAGAAGAGATGAAAGCAGAAAGCGCACGACGGTAGTCCTCCAGTAGTTTGTCGCGTTCCTTGAGGATCTCGTTGCCGGTCTCCTTGAGGAATTTCAGATAGGGTACATACTTTGCGTTCAGCCCCTGCGGCACCGCCACCAGCAGCTCGTCCATGGCGACGAAGTTCATCGCCAGCGCGTTGTGCTCATAGGTGGAGAAGGCGCGGGTCTGCTTGTCGAAGTCAAACTCCACGTCGTCCTTGGCGGTGAATGCCCGGATGGAGTCCTCCAGATACTGGGACACCGAGGGGAAGACATTTCGAAACACATTGATCACATTGGCTGTGACCAGACCCTCCAAATTGAGGGTGTTGACCGCAGTGACGGCGGCTCGCTCGATGGGCGGGAGAGTGGAGAGTTCAATCGTCATTTTACGTCCTTTGCTCCCCGATTTCGGGCAGCAGAAAAATAGCTGAGGATGCCATAGTATGGCGTAACTGACACCCCTGAGTATACAAGGAAAATCAATGCAACATAAAGCAAGAGTCGCATTTCCGGTGGCCAACCAAATGCCGTCTTCGCCAAACGTTAAGGTGATGCTTAACGTCGGCGCCGGTATGGATATCCCTACCGGTCGCTGGCTGCCTGGCAAGTTCGGTGAGCAGATCCTCAATGGGGGTCTAGCCATCGTGGAGGCCATCGCTGGCAAGGGCAACAACTTCAAGAGCACAATCTTGGAGTACAAGATGCACAAGGCGGCATCTCGTGTGGTTCGGGAGATGGATACCAACATCACCACCCACGATACCGAGGAAAACAAAGACGAAGACCGGATCACCAGTCTTTATCAGCGTATCCCGGAGTTCGCTGATCGGGACTTGTTCGCTGAAGGCGTGTACGTCATTACTGGCAAGAGCCAGCTCAAGGGCGAGCAGTGGTGGGAAAACCTCAAGGATTTCCTGGAGAACAAGAAGAAGAATGCCAAGGACTTGATGGTCGAGACGCCGTTTCTCATGCGGGACCGCGTCACACGCCTGAAGATCATGCAGCCGACGTTCTCGCTGGTGGATTCCATCTCCGAGTTCGAGACATCGGACGTCTCCAAGATCCTCGACGAGAACGTGATCGGTGACTCCGCGGGCAACATGGTCCACATGCGCGCAGGTCTTGCCAAGACGCGATTCCTGATGGAGTACCCCACTCAGGGCATCGCCAACCAGCACTACCTGACCATGGCTGGTCACTGGGGCAAGGACGGCATGATCGCACAGGGTCCGCACTCGGCGCCTCCGGAGAAGAAGATGAACTCCATGCCCCAAGGCGAGAAGGTCAAGGGCGTGCCGGACAAGTTCTACTACCTGATCCACTGGGCTGGTCTGGCCACGGGCTCTCGACTGCACCTGAACAAGGATACACGGGCATGCGACTACCCCGCTGATGAGCACGACAAGGAAAAGGGTCACACCGACCTGTGGCTGGTGCCCATCACCACTCTGCGCTCGAAGTTCGGGTCGTCTAGCTGGTCATTCAACCTGCTGATCTCCCAAGCCGAAGGTGTGCAGCCTGGTCTGACCGAGTTTCACATGCTCAAGGAGTCCAGGTATGGCCTGGATGGTAACCTGATCAACTACTGGTGCGATCTGATCCCAGATGTGAAACTGTCGCGCTCTGTGATCCGCGGCAAGATCAACACCAACGCCAAGCTGCGTCGTGCGATCAACATCTGTTCGGAAATGTACCAGATGACGATCTTTCACCGGGACATCCGCTACGAGATCCCATCTCCCAAGGAGCTGTACGAAAAGCTCAAAGCCGCCGGCTACGACTGGGACATGATCTTGGGCCGCACTCGTGGCTGGTGGAAGCCCAACAACGAGAGCCATCCACTGCTGTTCTTGTCGACAATGGACCTTATCAATATGGCGGCTGGCAAATACCATCCATATTGGTTGGAAGATGACAAGAAGACGATCAAACCTGAATACATCGTCGACGAGCCATACGAGTTCGTGTAACTCCATCCACCACCATGCCCTAGAGCTTCGGCTCTAGGACATATGGTGCCTCTTTGTTTACTCTCAGTTAGGGAATCCCAAATGTCGGAACTCAAAAACAACTATGAAGCGGGCGTGGCTCTGTACCACGAACCCAAGCCCGAAAACGATCGGGACCTGGTCAAGGAAGTGCGCGGCATCTTCAAGGACGCCGGCGTCTCCGAGGAAGGCCTCAAGCGCAACTACGATGAGCACCGCCATATCGCCACCAGCGTGGACAAGGTCTCGGTCGTGCAGCAAGTCATGATCAACCGCTACATGGACGTGACGCTCAAGCGCAGCCCCAAGAGCACCATCCAGCTGCGCGCGGAACTCCTGGCCAATGGCAATATCGACAACTGGGTCGGCCAGGTCAAGAACAAGATCGCTCCCTTCATGACCGAGACTCGGCTGCTGGAGCGATGAACCGCAAGGCCTTTGAGAAGGTCGTCCTGTCGGGCATCCAGGAGCTCACGCGCAGCAAAGAAAACGTGGCGTTTTACCAAAACCTGTTTGCGTCCATGAACGACAAGCAGTTGGCGGTGTTCGTCAACGATCTGAAGGAGCGTCGTAAGCGCCTGTCGATCATCGTACCTAACTTTTCGGAAAGTCCCTCCAATGAGGAGATCAAGGACTTTGGCAAGAAGATCGGCTACGAGCCTATGGAGCAGCTATACGTGGAAGGCCAAGACGGCAAGCCCACGTACCTGACTCCGGTGGCTTTTTTGATCCTGATGATCCCGGTGCGGCGAGCTTCACAGCTGCTGACCAAAAAGATCAGCGTCCCCCCACACACCAAGGTGCGGGACATATTGACTGGCCAAGTCACTGGCGAGTCCAAAGGCACACGGGTCTCTGGCCCTGAAGTGCAGATCTTGGCTGGCATGGGCGCGACAGCGTCAGCCATCGAGATGATGAAGTTCCGAGGCGGCGACTTGCGGGGCGAGGCTGCTTTGGTGGCGATGCTCTCCAAGTACGGCAGGGCCAGCCAAGAGGTGCTGGACAACTTCTCGTCTGGCGTGCAAGCGAAGACCGCTCTTCGCACTTATCTGACTGCAGCAATGCATAGGACCAACTTGTGATCGAAGGAAAACCATCGCAGATTGGAGCGATGCTGATATCTCTGGACTGTGTCTTGGACACAGTCCAGGGTACATTGGCTGCCATCTCTCCGACACTCTACGCTACCAACGCAGCCAAGGGCTACTTCAGCCGCCTAAGAGATGAGTTCGAAGGCATCTCCAAGGAAGACTTCCAAAAGGCGTACGCCAATCGAGGAGCCAAGGAGCTAATGCTCTCGACCGCCACACCGGCGCTCGCACTGATCATCGACTTTGTCAAGAAGGTCAACACCCTATCCATCCACTCCCCAGTGGCTATGGTCCCGAGGGTGGATGTGAACTTCTTTCCCTTCATGCCGCCTGAGCATGTCCGGGAATCCATCCTGATGGCGATTCGCGCGCATGTCAAAGAGCGTTTTGACCTGAATGCGATTTGTGTGGACCCCAAACACATCACGTTCGACTACGTGCGGGTGAACTACGACCATATCGTCATGTACGATCTGGGTCCGTGGCTGGAAGCGCAGGTGCAGGATGGCAAACTCGAACGCGCCATACCGAACGTCACGCTGATGGGGCCCATCATCAACCGCAGTGACGAAGAGCTCACGCTCGATGAACTGCACAACCGAGCAATGGTCGCAGGAGAGGACTTTGCACCCTTGTTCAACCTTGTGCTCATTCCGCTGGAAGCATTTTGCAGCGCTATGAATCCCAATCGCATCAAACCCCCACCGCCCAGAGCCGAAGCTCCGAGCAGTGGGGATGTGTCAAAATCGGACCAAGAAGATATACCTAATGAGGTTTTGCCTGCAAATGAGGCCGAGCCGACAGATGAGGATATCTTCGGGCCGCAGTTCAGTTAAGCGGTGATCTTGATCGATTCGTCAGCCAAGATGGCCGCCGTGTCGATTGGCTGAGTGCCGATGTGAGACATGCCTGGCACTTCCTCGAACTCCTCGTCTACCAAGACCTCCCTGATGCCGCCTGCCGGCATCGGGGGGCGTTGACGCAGCACGTCTGCCGTGCTTTGCGCGATTGCGATGGCCAGCGCTTCCTGAGACTGGGCCTGCTTCTCGGTGCTCTTGATGCGCTTGACGCCAATCGCCGCACCAGACATGTCCTTCAATGCCGCCAGGAAGAAGATTCGATCTTCCTTGTCCTTGGGCATCTTGCCATCTTCACCGATTATGTCTTCAACAAACTTCTTGCGCAGATCCTGGGTATACTGGATCAAGCGATCGTTTTCATCCGTCTCCTCGGTAGCCGCCGATTGGCGGATGGGAGCATTGCTGCTTTGGTCTGACATAGGTGGGCTCCTTAATGCCGTTTTGAAAAGTGTTCAGGCACTTACACCTTACTTGAGGACACAGCCCGTTGTTTCTTGTCTCAAGGAGGAGTATCATGGCCTGACGCATATTGAAACCATCTCACCAGCCCACGAAGAGCTGGCGTACTTATTAGCGAAGATTGACGTCTCGCAAATTCGGACGTATAGCTCACTGGATAATACGTCGGCTACCACGGTCTACGGAAAAAACATAGAGACGCACACTACGTTCATTGGCGAGATCACCGCCGTGATCGGCAAGGGAAAGGCCGTGACTCGTAAAAAGGTCAGAGAAGCCGAGCATCTATACAACGACCGGGACTACTTCATCTCACAGGACGGATTCATCATTGATCGCCACTTTGCACTGGAGCGCTTGTTCCTGCGCATGCAGTTGCTGATCGATGCATACGCCCGGCTTTTGGCAAGTGCCGATGACTCCATCACCGCTACTCATAACAGGGAGCTGGTGGCGCCGATCATTGATAACTGCCTGAAGATGGTCAAATCTATCCAACTTAAACCAAATGGCACAAGCTACTGATTTTCGTGATATCCGCACGGGAGAGCCGGATGCAGTGCTGGCTGGCATATGGCGCCAGATCATGCGCAACTACGGAATGGACTTTGCCCGCTTGGACGATCTGGTCACAGATTACTCCAAGATGATGACGTTCATGACGCCGGAGAAACAAAGCCAGTATCGTGGCAATGTTTTATCCGATCTCAAGAGCGAGAAGATGACCTGGGGGACCTTCCTTCGGGGTATCCGTTGCTTGAAGATGCAGAAGATGGATTTCATCCTTCACCTGCACCATTTGCAGTACATCACCGAGCATACGCTGGTCAAGGAGTTTGCGCCTCCTGAGGTGGACATCGACTTGCCGCTGCCTAATGGCGACAAGCCTCCCACCGAGCTGTACTACCTGTATACTTCGATCCGTCATGATCTTGGTATATCGGTGGCTGACACCCAGCAGCTGCTCACCAAGTACATGATCCGCTGTCAGATACCACTGACACACAAGAACAAGACCAGTGTCCGGGGAAACATCAAGAAGGACTTATTTGGGGAACGCCTATCATGGGCCTCCCTGATACGAGGCTTGAACTTCCTGGAGATTGTCAAGTTCGATGTAGAGATCGTCCTGTATCCGAAGAAAGGCAAAAGCACCCGACATCGTCGCACTATCATTTTGAATGACCCGCACGATCTTAGGGAAGAGCTCGAAGCCATCAACGAGAGAAAGGACGCAAATGACACTCAACTCAAACCAGCTACCCCTACTTGACCGCGTCGTCAAGGAAGCCAACGATCTGATCTCGCAACATCTGAAGCTGATGATCTCGTTGAGCTCCACTGAGAACGATAAAGCTCTCAGCATTGTACGTATCTTGGTAAGCATGACCATAGAAACCGGACCGTCCATGTTCTTCAGTGAGCAAAACATCCGGGATCTGGAAGACCATGTCGACAAGAACATGGCTTTCCGGTCGCTTGTTGATAAAGTTGCAGGCCGTGTCTGCGACTTGTTGGTGTTCTCGGGGTCTTCGCACCGCGCGTTCTCCAACAGCATCATCGAGGGCTTCATAGCCAAGGAGCAGCCAGCGACAGAAAGCAGCTCCGGCACCTGGCCCGGTATGTTCCGTGATGACGAAGGGAAATTCCTTTGTGCTCGTGAGAACTTCTGGATCATCTGCCTGTACATCGTTACCAGTACCTTTCACTACGCTAACTGGCACGACCAGTTCGACGTTTTGGAAACACCGCCTTCTAATTGAAAGACTCGACAAATGGCACTCGCTGACAACATCTCTCGCCGCAACAAGAACAATGGCGCTCGCAAGAGCGAAGCGGCTGTGGAACGCCTGCTGGATCTGGACGCACGCAAGAGCCAGGGCATGTACCATGATGCATCGGCCGGCATCTATCGCCAAGCGCCTGCGTGGACATCAACTACGCCGCTGGATGAATCGATCCGTCATCTGAACATCAGCCTGAGCAGCCGCTCGGACCTGGGCAAGGCCCTGGATCCGGAGTTCAACCTGGAATGGGAGCACCCGGACTTTGGCCGTTTCATGAGCCTGAAGGCCTTTTGGCATTATGTGCTGGGCAGGGAAGCAGACAACCGCATTCGCATGCTTCGGTCCCGGGAACTGCGTGAGTTTGCGGCCAATCGGCGTGGCACGCTCGACCGCAACAAGATCCCCAACTTCCAGGCGCTGATCCTCAAGGCAGCCTACGACCGCATCACATCGCTGCCGGGGCTGTACAAGCTGGTCATGGACTCCAACCTCCCGTTTGAGAACTACATTCCTGGCACTCGGGACAGCGGCGCTCGCCGTGCCGATCATGCCAGTTGGTTTATTCCGGGCATGGAGATCATCCGCTTTGCACTGATCAAGGGCGAGCATCCGGACTTCACGGACTTCCTGAATTCCCAAGAGACCTACGATGACATCGTTCGTCAGCTCAAGAGCCGTGAAGTTGTGGATGTGCCCAAGGTCGCATCCATCCCCAACCTGTCGCAGTTCCTGAGCCACGGACCCGCGGCCAACGATCCCAAGGTCCCCAGGGCCAAGGGCGTCAAGGCCGCTCCTGCCCAAACCCCCAAGGCAAAGCCTACCCAGCCCAGGGCAGCCAAGCCAGCGGGCCCCATGTCCACCCTGGCGGCCAAGGACGTGATGGACTGGGTCGATCGCGGCGGCTATATCGCAGGTCAAAAGCCCGACCCCAAAGCAGCCAAGTCTGCCGACAAGAAGGGACCCAAGCCCGCGCCTGTGAAAACCAAGGAAGACCGTATGGTCGAGATCAAGACCTACATCAACACCCTGGACGGCGCCTACCCGGTGGCCATCGTGACGTTCGAAGAACGCGCACATGCCATCCGCTTCATCTTCGGGGCGATGGACAAGCTGGCCAAGGCCAACAGCAATGAGCTGGATGTGGATCTGGGCGGCGGAACGCTGTACATGGGTGACGCCATGGAAGGTGTGCAAGCCAATGACGGCACCACCAAGGTCGTGATCTATGATCACAACGGCCAGACCAACCTCATGCGTCTGCAGGACGGCTCCTTCGACAACCCCTTCAATGACTCGATCCAGATCGGGCTGGAGTTGCCTGAAGGCGAGGACCTGCTGGACTATGTGGTCAATGAGTCGCGGTGCCCGGCTAGCTTCATCCATCACTGGCGTCGGCCCCAGTCCAGGAAGGAAGCAACGCTGATCGACGAGGAGAAATTCCGTCGTGAATGCCTGAAGATCGCCCAAGAAGCGGGCGCGCCAGAAGCTGTGGCTGCGGTGCTGGATGTGGAACCTGTCAGCGAACCCACTGCTGAGCCTGCTGCCGAGTAATCGGTAACTACCACTTCCCCAGACGCCTTCGGGCGTCTGGGGGAGAGGCTCTCTTTTTTTTTTGTCCCGATGCTATGACTTATTTGAATAGGAGTGTATAATGATCCCAGCACAGCGGATGCAGTTTCTGGACAAAGAAACCAACGTCGGCTTGGTCGACCCTCTGAAGGTCAAAGCCAATGACATCCTGAACGTCGCAACCAACCAGCTCAACGAGATCACCTCGGGACTGGCGGACTTTATCAAGAACATCCAGCAGCAAGCATCAGCTCCGGCAGGTATGCTGCAAAGCCTGCTGGATCAAGGCATACGCCTGACACGCGATGCCTTCAGTGCTATGAGCGACATCTCCAAGCTCAACCCCCGAGCCATCGAGTCAGCCATCGCATCCATGCTGCCAGGAAATGCAGCAGTGCAAAACGCCTTCAAGAACATCACTGCCCAGTGTCGCAACAAGGGTCTGGGAACCAACTCAGGCTTCAAGCCCTACAACGACTCGTTCGGCTGCGGCAAGGGCCAAGGCGCTTGCAACAGCTCTGAGGTACGGGGATTGCTCGACAAGATCACTGGGGGCGCGGCTTCTCAGTTCACCCGTTCCCTGAACTCCATGCTCAAGAGTGTGTTGGCTCTTGGCCGAATGGGCTATGACGCAGGTCTGTGCAAGGTGTTCGGTGAACTCATCAAGGGCATGCCTGGTAACATCGTCCAGCGCGGCGCAGCTGGCTTGCTTGGCCTGATGGGCTCCAATGGCAATACCTCGGCTGTACTGGACATCACTGCCAACATGGGAAATGCCATCCCCAGCTTGGAGATCCCGGGACTGGTCGGCATCGCCATGAGCAACTTCACCACGCCCAAGAACTACAACCCCAACACCTTCTCGGATCTTGCCGACGGCTATATGACTGCGATGGATGGGATCCAGCCCGGCTGGAACAAGACAGCCGATGGCATGACCACCATGGCCAACGTAGGTGATACCCGCAGTGGCGACTTCATGAATGTGCTGGACAACGTGTGCTCGCGTACTCCGTTTGATCCGGACGATCTGACCGGTGTGGTGGGTGGTCCACTCGACGCCTTCACCGGTGCTTACAAGTCGGTCTCCTCTGTCAAAGGTCTGACCAGTGGTCTGAGCTCTTTGTTTGGCTAAAGCGCCATACATACTCCACTACCCGCCCCTTTCGGGGACGGGTAGTGGGTATATGCCGTGCTATCGGCCGATAGCGGTTTCAGTGCCTCGCACAGCGCCTTCCAATACGTGCCCTGCTCCCAGAGTGACGTACTGCAAGAAACCGGTTGTGGCGCTGTTGTGGGTGGCGGCTGCCCAGAACGCGGGAGACGTCCATTTGCCGTAGTTGATAGCAGCCTTGGCCAAACGCAGACGCGCTGCGCTCATAGGGAAGATCTGCGAGTAGATGTCCTGGGACGCAAGTACTGCCAGGTAGTCGGACAAGATGTTGTCCTCATCGAGCGTCATGTCCACGCCGAAAATCTCGCCCCCGGACACAGGCATATGCATCACACTGGACAGATCGACCACGGAGAACGACACCTCAAACGCCAGTGGGTTACCACGAGAGTCAAAGCCGATGTTGGCTCCAGCCCCAGCTGTGATGGTCAGCGACTCGATCATCCCCAGTCGGATCTGAGCGCGACCCTTATCGAAGATCTGGCACAGGAAGGGAGCCGTGTACGCCTGCTTGCCGATGGAGCGTGGGAGCGTCCCTGCCAAGATCATCGCTAGCGGGATGTACAGCTTCATCATGCGCTGCATGGGCGTGTTGTACGTCGCCATCAAGGTGAACGAGTACGTGGTCCGGGGCAGCGACACCGAGGAGCTTTGCCAGTGCTTGGGGACATCCACATAACCGTCACCTAGGATACCCTGCACGAAGGATGCCATATCAAGGGTCACGCCGTTGATCAGGCCCGACGCTGCATCGCCCAGAGCACCCATCACATCCTTGACGGTCTCGCCAATGAAGTTGCCTTCAGCCAGCGCAAAGCGCGCAGAGCGAACAGTCGAGGATGCATTGTTGAGCTTTTGCTGCAGCTGCGATTCCACAGCAGAGTTGTTGAAGCTCGTCGCCTGTGGACCTGTGAAGTCCACATTGAACGTTGCAAACTGAGACCCCATCCGGAACTCCGCATCGAAGTACTCGGCATACTGGTGCAGCCAGGACTTGTCTTGCTCCTTGCCCTCCGGGGAGTTGGTATCGATGCGCGGGTCGGTCTCACTAACGGCTGAGGAGTTGTCCTCCGCCCGAAACACGTTGGCCAACTTCAGCGTCTCATCGAGCAAATCCGCCAGCCGGTGCTTGCCCTGTTTGTTGGTGACCTTGGTGGAGTGAGTGCCGTCTCCAGACAGCTCACGCTTCAAGTATCCCACATAGTCAGTAGCTGTGCCGTTGTCAGCAGCGTTGTACTCCTGGGTGTGGATCTCGTTGGCCAAGCGTTGGGCGCGATTGGCGATGGAGTGGACGTCGAAGTAGTTCTGTTCGCCGAACACATCGGGCATGATGCGATTCAATTGGGTCAGGTAGTCTTGGTCGATCGTAAACGGCCTGCCCAACTTTTGAGTGTCGTCCGCATTGGCGCCCAAGATAGCTGGAAAGATACCGATATTCACCGCCAGCGTGTTGGCCAGTGTGTTCACCGTGGACCAATACGCGAACATCAGCGGCTTCATGGTGTAGAACTTGCTAGTGCTTCGGTTGAAGAAGAACCCAGCCACCCGTCCAGCCAACACAGTGATCGCCACTGCTGGGAACGTCACTACCGTGATGAAGGTACCCAGCAGTTTACCTGCCGTATAAAAGGCGCTCGGCATACGGCCTGTGCGAGCAAACGTGGATTGACCTGGATCAAATGCTCGACTGAGGAAATTCACCAAGGAGTTGAACCTGGGGACACCGAAGCGCAAAAAGATCGTCTGCTTGGTGTCGTCCACTGCCTCGGAGTAGTAGTGACCCCAACCATAGTTGCCCGAGGAGTTGTAGATCGACAGCTCTGCACGGTCAGCCATGCGGCCTGGCACCGGGAAGTCGGCGTACGGTGTGTACTGCGGGGCGTTGTTGATGCCGATGTTTCCACCTAGACGCGAGTCGGTGAACTTGCTCGACGCAGTGGACCAAAAGCGGTTGGTCTTGTCGACTTCATCTTCAAAGTCATCATTGGTCAGCATGAACGACGTGCGGACCCAATCGGAGTCCAGCAGGTCGTAGGGGTTTTCTCCGCCGATGGCGGTGTTGGTTTTTTGGATCGCCTTGCCAGAGCGGAAGGCGTCGCGAAGATTGGAAGCCATAAAAATAGTTCTCGCAAAAGGTGACAGCAGTAGCTCCCTTGCGGGAGCTACTGCGGTCGGTGGATCAAAGCACTCGCCGGTTATCAAAGGATGAGGTCGACGCTTCCGCAAACTTCGGTGTCTTGTACACCGGAGCGACGGGTTGCGGGGCCTCGGGCTTGGCGCCTCCTTGTTCAACCATGACTTGTCCCAGTCCGGTCAGTGCCTGACTCATGCCCTGCAGTATCGGAACGATCTGCGTGACAAGCGTCTCACTGATGGTGGCTACGTACTTATTGGAGTCATTGCCGATTTGGACCAGCTCATCGATGCCTTGGCTATTTTGGCCCTTGGCGATGGCGGTCAGTGCGGGATCAGGTCTTGCCATGGAGGGGACAGTGATCCGACGCTCAGCTGCTGCCGAAGCTTTAGCTGGTGCGGCGCTCGCTGTACTCACCGTCCGCATAGCGGAGCTGGGTACATTGAACGACGCGGTCGTGGTAGCGGTAGGTGTCGATCGATCAGCGTCAGCCGCCACAGCCTTGCCGGTAGTGTTACCTACCTTGGGGCCTCCCATGCCCTTAGGGGCGTAGGGAATGTTGAACTGCTGTGCCTTGTTCTCGATCTTGTTTTCGATGCGGTCGTACATCTCCGAGGTGGTCAGAGGACGATTGTTCGCATAGAACAGTTTGGCGTTGATGGGGTTGGCCGCTGCCTTTTGGAAGAGGCTGGCTGCCGGTGTATCGGGAGAGGCACTGAAGAACTTCCTGGCTCCGCCCAGACCCAGGTAGTGGGCCATGTAGCCGTCAGTGAAGTCGGGGTTTGGACGTACAGACTCCAAACCCTTCAGATTTTGCTTCAGATACTCCGCACCCATCAAGGTGTTGGCTCTTGGATCAGTGCGATCTTCGTTGCCCTTCAAGCCGTACTTGGAGCCGGTCTTGCGCATGGTGTCGTTCCATGCAGCGGGGAAGAACTGGTTCAAGCCGACCGCATTGCCAGCTTTGGCAGCGGGGTTCATACTCGACTCCATCGCGCTCATCAAGAGCATGTCGTTGGGATTGACGCCTGCTTCCTTGGCAGCGGAGGTGATGGTGCCTCGGATGCCTTGCTCTGCAGGTTTTCCACCACCCACAGATTCGGAAGGACGGGTTTCTCCGTCTTCGGCAAGTTTGCCCTTGTCAGTGTCGATCTTAGCACTTGGCTTGTAGGCCACTTGCTGCGTGCCCGAGGAGAACTTGTCTGGAGCGCCAGTGGTGGCGATCGCAGCCGCTGTAGGCGCTTGAGCCTGAGCGGTCATGCTCTTTTCCTCGGTGACTCCGGTCTTGGCCTTGATGCCTTGGTCCGCCTGGCTTGCAGTCTCGCCTGGAACCTGGGGCATTTTCAGATCGTTGATCGGAGAAGCTCCCTTGACCGCTGGGTCAGTGACAGTAGCACCGCCCTTGGCGTTGTACAGGTCACGAGCGAGCTTGGGGTTGCGGGTGCCGAGCTTGGAACCCTTGATAGAGCCTTGGCCTCCGCCTCCTCGTCCCAGCGACGACTGGATCGCAATGTCCGCATAACTCTTGTCGGTTTTGGCCAGTTTCTCCGAGCCTTGGTAGCCGGCTGCTTCGATGTGCCACGTCTCTCCGCCCACAGGGCGAGTGAAGCCGTACTTGCGAAGCAATCCCATCTGCTCGAGTTCTTCCAGTTGGACGCTGGAGACGTCAAGCGCCAGGCCATGCTCGTGCATGGAGTTGCCGGGCTTGGCTGCCTTGGCTGGGTTTTGTCGGTGAAGCGCTGCTTGTCTTTGATAGCTTCGGAAAGCCTCATTGACTTGCAAGCTTTTGCCAGTGGCCTCCCCATACTCCTGGGCCATAGACAAGAAGTGCTTGAGCAGGCGCGGTTGCATCCCTTCCAGGACGGCGTCCTTGCCCAACTTCACGTACTTCATGCCGCCGGAGCCATCCGCCATTTGACCACCCGCCAGTGCAGGCACCTTGGTCATCCCGGTGGAGGAGTCCGAGCCATCGGCCTGGCCATTGGAGATGATGGTGGAGTTTTGGGTCTTGGACTGGGGAGGATCCTCAGGAGTGGCCACATCGAAGGGCTTGGCACTCGGAGCTTTGTTGAGCTCTCCGACTTGCTTGGACTCCACCGCAGGGGTGTTGGGGATCGCCTCACTCTTGATCTGATCGCCAGCCGCCACGATGACTGCCTTGGCATTCTTCTTGTCAGCTCCCTTAGGATCGATCTCCCCAGCTTTGATCGCCGCTTTGACGCTCTTTTGCTGCTCCAGTCCCAGCGTCTTGATCTTGGCGTTGACCAGATTGAACGCAGGCTGGACGTTCGTGTTCAGAGAGTTCAGTCCCTTGAACGGAGAAACCGTCACGTCGTAGGGGCCCGACTCGAACGCTGCCTTGGACAGGTATTCGAGCTTTTGTTCGGGCTTGAGCTTGTCGAGTTCATCGAGCTTGACCTTCATGTCCACCTGAGCCAAGATAGCCAGGTGGTGCAAGAATACGGGTTTGAATCGCTGGTCGATCCACTCCGTCAGGTTCTGAACCATCTGCGACTCCTTGGGATCGATGGAGAAGATCTCCAAGATGTCCTTGGTGTCGATGGCACGCTCGTTGATGTAGGGCTGCTTGCCACGGTATCCGATACGGCCGTCCAGCAGGTACTTCTCCAGGCCCATGACCTGGCTGTTGTACATCTCGGTAGCGTCAGTGCCGTCCAGACCGTACTGGATCACGCGGATGCGTTGCCAATCGTCGAGTCGGTTGCGGGTGAGGTACTTGTACAGCTTGTAGCCGCCATAAGCGGTTCCAGCCACAGCAGCGGCGCCGAGCACGACCGGAGAAGTGAGAACAGCCGCCAGCGAAGTGGCTGCGGCTCCCAAAGCGCCGATGATAGCACCGCCGGAACCACCAGCTGCCAGACCTACGGTCATAGCTGCACGAGCTGCGAAGCCACCGAAGCGGGCAACAGAGGCTGCACCTGGCAGTCGGGCCAACAGACCACCACCTGCCTTAGCGGCACCCGCCAAAGGTGTGCCCACTGTCCGAAAAGCTGTCGGGATCTTGCTCAGACCGGAGCCGAGCAAGCTCGCGCCTCCCATCAAGCCGCGACCGAGCAGTCCAGCTCCGCCTTTGAGGCCGCGACCCAGCAAGGAACCCGCGCCCTTGAGCAGTCCGCCCTTTCCACCCAGACCAAGCAATCCTATCGCCCCACTCATGATAGAGCCAGCGGCTGATGCGATAGTACCCATCATGCCGGTAGCCATCTTAAAGATGGTACTGAGCATGTCTGAGCCTTCCATGTACTTGTTCTTCTCCAGCCCTGCTTCGGACTTTTGCTGGGCTTCGAGCTTGCGCTGCTCATTGGCTTGGCGCATGTCTTCGTTTTGTTGCATGCGGTCAGCAGCTCCGCCATCGCGCTGTCCATCACCGTCTCGGTCGTTGAACTGGCCCGTAGCCTTGCGGTACGCCTTCATAGCGCGTTGCTTGGCTTTGTTGACCATGTTGCGCATGCCGGAGCCAGACTCTTGAGAAGTCTCCTCCTGAGCGGGGCCTTGCTGCTGATTGCCGGCTTGGTCCTTATTGCCGGAGAACATACCAGACAAGAAACCTGCACCCTTGGCCAAACTTCCACCCAGACCTCCGAGCAATCCTGCTCCACGACCGAGCAAGCCTCCCAGACGACCTCCGCGTTTAGCGCCCAGGCCTGCGACCCTGGAGCCAGCCTTAGAGGCCATAGAGCCGATACCGCCGATGGCGCCCGGAAGCATAGAGGCGACACCTCCGAGCAATCCACCCAAGTTGCCACCAGCGTACTTGTTCATGATACGCTGGCCAGTCGGGATCTGGGGACCTAGATCCACGCCAGATGGGAACATGGGACCTACGAAGTCGTCCGTTCCAGGCTGAGGAGCCGAGCCAAACATCTTGGCCCAGTCTTTCATCTTCTTGATGGTGCTGGAGTTGGCAGCTCCCGTGGTCTTGTCCTTGAGGAAGTCCCCGATACGAGCGCCTTGACCCAAGATAGAGTCCACGATCTTGGAGTCTTTGCCCACCAAGCTGATGTCCCGGATCTGAGTGAGCAGCGAGCGGTTGGTCTTGTCGACCGAGTCGTCCGATACTTCCTCAGGTGTCGCCGCCTGCATGGGCTTGGCCCCTGTGCGGTTCAAGATAGAACGCACGCGTCGACCACCCTTGCCCATTGCCAGGAGATCCCGGATCTGTTCGAGCACTTCTGTGGGCTTTTGCCAGCAGGTGCAGTCTCCGCCGGCTTGGAGCTGGGGAAGAGCTTGCAGTGCCTTGGAGACAGACTCTCCGATAGATGCCGACAGCTCTCCCATACGCTCCTTCGACGATGCCCACATTGCGGCCATCCCTTCAGCGGAGTTTTGCCACGCTTGTCCAGCCATGGCTTTACCGTCTTCGTACATCTGGCCCGCGCCCTGCACTCCGTGCTGGTACATGCTCTTGGCTTTACCGCCGAAGGACTTGGCTCTATCGCGAGCGAAGTCATACGCCTTGGATGCGCCGCTCATGAGCATGCCTGCAGCTCCTCGGCCCCGAGTGAACGCCTCGCCGGCCTTCTTCTTGATCCAGTCCAGCGCTTGGCGGGTCAAGGTACGCACAGGCTTGCCGTCTGCAGTAAACAGGCCGTCGACCATGTCGTCGATCGTCAGAACCACCTTGCCGTGGTGATCGATCACGTTGCCGGAGATGCGCGACAGGTCCTCCAAGTTCTTGATGGGCTTTCCGGTGCTCTCGTCCTTGTAAGCACCGAGCTCCATGAGCTTGGCGCGCAACACCGGTGCGGGATTGCCCGGCATGTACACGTCCTGGGGACCGTTGACCAAGTTGATAGCCATGCCCTTGGCCTTATCGAGCATCATCCGTGCGGTCTTGACGGTGGCGGGCACCTTTTGGAACAACACGTCAGAACCAAAATCCACAGCTCTGCGAGTAGCGTTGACCGCTGCCTCGTAGACGCTGGACATCAGATTCTTGGCAGGCTCCTTAGCTGCTCCAGCAGCCGACTTGCCCATATCCCACCCAGGCATGATCACCTTGTCCTTGAGCCAAGATGCCGTATCGATGGTGGTGCCTGTGAGTTTGGCAGCACCAGCAGCGGCTGCGTTGACCACACCAGCGATCAGGTTACCCATCAGGCCTTGGCCCTTCAGACCAAACCCGCGGGAAGCCATAGAACCGCCTTCTTGACCGCCCTCGCCCCCAAAGCCCATGAAACCACCGCCCTTGGCTTGTTGGGCGGAGATCTTCTTGACTTGCTCATCGATACTCTTGAGGTATTGAACGCCTTCTGAACCCACACCACTGTCGAACTTCTCACCCAGCGCCTTGATGGCGGCGAGCATGTGACCTTGGGCCGAGATCGGATCGATGGAGGTGCCCCCTGGTGCTGTCTCCTCTCCCAGATTTCGGTTCACGTCCTGAGCCATAGGACCGAAGTGCGTGGACTTGCCCAATCCCGCAGCTGCTTTGTAGTTCCAGCTGTAGTTGTCAGTGTTCATGATCCCCTTCAGGCTAGCTGTGGGGTTCTTGGGTGCGTAGGAGCGGATGTTCTCCTTTTGGGTCTGGTCAGACGTCATCCGGCCGCCTTGGTCGATGAGCTTGTAGTACTCATCTTCCACGATCTCGTAGTTGCCGTCCTTGTCACGCTTCAAGAAGCCCGCTTCCACCAGTCCTTCAGCATTGCCGTCAGCGATGGCTTGCTGGATAACGCCTCGGTGGTCCTTCACAGAGCTTCTGAGCTCCGAAGACCGGGACGTGAGCGAATACTTGCGGGTCAGCGCCTCCAGGGAGTCGCCGCTGTAGTTGGTCTGCAAGATCTTCCTGACCGTTTCCTGGGCTGAAGGGCTCAGGTTGCGGAACTCCACGGTGTCCATCATCCGGTCACCGTCATAGTCGAAGTTGCGCCTGCGGCTCAACTTGCCCAGATAGTCCTTTACTTCGTCTCGGTCCGCGTCTGGAACAGTGGCACCCTTGGTGAAGTCGTCGTAGGTCTCATTCAGGCGATCCTTGTAACTGGACTCAGATGCTGCCTTCTTGATACCCATCAAGATGTCCGAGGACAGCTCGCGTTGGGTCTTGAACTTGCCGGTGTTGGGATCGTACACAGTCAGTGCCGTGGAGGTGTCTCCAGTGCGCAGCACGGTGATCTCTCGCAAGATGCGGGCCAAGTAGCCTGGGATCACATCGACCTGCGCGCGAGCCACTCTCTTGGCGGTGTACAGGGCATCTTCCCCTTCTCCCCCGATGCCAGAGTTCTTGATAGTCATATCCGGCGTTTGATCACCGAAGATATCCATCAGGCCTTCGAGCATCTCTCGGATAAGACCAGAGGGACCTCCCGCGTAGCCGAAGTCCTGGAACTTGTCAGAGCGTTTGATCCGATCGATCAGACCGCCGGGGTTGTGCCCATAGCGGCCAGCCAGCATGGAGGCGCGCATGATGTTGGGGTTCTTCTCGGCAAGGGCTTTCAAGCGCTTGGAGACGTTCTTGCTCACCCACTCACCAGCGGCAGCCCCCACGCCAGAGCCCACTGTGCGCCACCCCGAGTGCTTTTCCCCGGTGATCTCCGCCATGTCCCGGGCCATTTCGTTTTCGGAGATGATGTTCTCCAGCATGTCATCGACCAAGGAGATGTTGTCCTTGAAGTCGTCCATCTGCTCTTTGATCTTGGCTCGGATCTTCTTGCTGGCGTTGGCGATTCGGTCGGTGGTACCAAACAGGCTGTCCTGGATCGCGCCGAACGCCTTGTTCTTGGCGATGTTGGAGAAACGCTCGGTTTCCTTGATCTTGGCAGCATCCGGCAGTCCGGTATTCTTCAAGATCCCAGCACCCGTGGTCTCAGCGACCTTGCGGTACTCGTTGAAGCTCTTGACCAGCGAGGCCATAGCGAAGTAGCTCCGGTACTGCAGCTCAAGCGACTTCTTTTGGAAGTTCATGTTGAACGTCTGCTGGTAATCCCGGATGCTGTTGACACCGACGGCGATCTGCTGCTGGACCTTAAACGAAGTGTTGAAGCGCTTGGTGTCGATCTTGTCGCTCAAGATCTTGCGGGCCTCATCCTCGACGCGATCTTCCTCGGTCTGAGCCATCATGCGCCCAAACGTCTCACCCAGCATACGCTCCACGCCCTGGTCCACCGCATCGGTGTTGTCCCAGTCGGTCTTGCGCGAGCCGCTCAGGGAGTCCGCCAGTGCCTTGGTCGTTTGCTTCAGACGCGTGGCCGAATCAGGTACGAGCTTGTCGATCTTTCTCATGATGGAAGCCAGCTGAGGCTTGACTTCCGAGATAGATTGATCGTATAGACGCGAGGCATCTGACGTGATCTGATCCGTCGCCTCCCATGCTTTGCCGATGCCCTCGGGCAATGCGTCACGCGCTATCTGCGTATAGGTGGAGGGATCAGTGAACTTGTTACGCATGCTGGTCTTGACGCCTTCGAGGACGTGGTCGACTGGCTTGCGGTCGCGCTTGGGGCGCTCATCAGGGAAGTCTCCCCCGGAATAATCAAAGTCAAGATCCCGATCAAATTCGAAATCCCCGTAATCATTACGGTTATCATCACGAGTCGCCATAGTGCGAACCCTTTCTTTTATTATGCGGACCAAAAAACACTCAAAGGATCACAGCCATGGCAAAAGACATTGACCCACTGAAGATAGAGCTGCTCATCCCCATGAAGACGGACTTGCAGGGTGTCAAGCCCGTGCTGGTCATGGACATCATGAGCGGCATGAGCAAGAACTTCCACCCTGAGGGCTTGTTCTCGGTGGAGATCTTCGGTAAAGTCGGAGAAACTACACGCTCGGCCACCTTCGCCTATATCAACTTGAATATCCCGGTGTTTCACCCGCTGCTGTTCAAGGTGATCTGCGATTTGAAGGAGCTGTACCAAGACATCATGGCCGGTAAGGCCTACGCAGTGTTCGATGAGGAAAAGAAGGACTTCTTCAAGAGCAACATTGCAGAAGGTGAAACCGGCTTTGCGTTCTTTTTGAAGCACTTCCCCAAGCTGCAGTTCGAAGAGCGTAAATCCATCACCCGGGCTGAGTACATCCGTCTGGTGGAGATGTACCGCGATAACCCCTTCATCGAGCAACTGGTCATCTTGCCCGCCGGTGTGCGGGACTATGTGGTCGAAGAAGACGGCAAGCCTTCGGAAGACGAGATCAACGGTATGTACCGCTCCATCATGGCAGTGGCTGGCTCCATGGAGAACGTGCGCGCTGATGTGAACCCTGAGTTCATCGATGCGTCCAGATACAACCTGCAAGTCAAGCTGCTGGAGATCTACCGATACCTGATCGGCCTGATCTTGGGCAAGCACAAGATGGTCCAAGGCGCGTTCTTGAGCCGCAAGGTCTCCAACACCACGCGAAACGTGATCACCTCTTATATCCCGAACGTGCAAGAGTTCGGCGATGCCAGAAGCGTGCGTGCTGACCAGACGGTGATCGGCCTGTACCAGTTCACCCGAGACATCATGCCGCTGGCGGTGCATGCCATTGTGGGCAAGTACCTGCCCAAGGTTTTCACGGGTCCCAATACCCCGGCTCAGCTGGTCAATCCAAAAACCCTGCACAAGGAAATGGTGACCGTCAACCCCCGGGAGTACAAGAAGTGGATGACCTACGAAGGCATCGAGAAGATGGCCGATCGATTCTCCGAAGAGTCGATGCGCCATTACCCGATCATGATCGAAGGCTACTACATGGGCCTCGTGTACAAGGGCAATGACGGCACGTTCAAGTTCATCCAGGACATCGACGAGATCCCGGAGTCCCGCTCCAAAGATAGCGTCACTCCCATCACCATGGCGGAGTTCCTGTACATGTGCCTGTACGAGGAAGCCCTGGACGCCTGGGGTTATACCACTCGGTATCCTATCTCCGGCTATGGATCGACCTACCCGGGTGGGGTCGCTCTGAGAACTACCGTGCGATCGGAAGTGCGCACTGAGCTGGACGACTACTGGCAACCGATGCCTCACCAAGCGGTGAGCTTTCCGTTGCCGGGTGCGCAGTTCTTCAACTCCATGAGCCCAGCTGTCCGCCAAATTGGCCGGCTGGGGGCTGATATAAATACAGCTTTCACTCCCCTAAATCGCATATACAGCTATCCCAGACGAGGGATGTGAGTGACTAAGGGTGTAAGCGTATATGTCCTTCTGTCTAGTAATAGACAGTCGAAACTTCTTTAATTGCTGGAAACCCCTGAGAGCCGACCACACCACTGCGAGCGGTAACGTAAAGCGACGGTTTTAAGAAATGGGCGGATTGGGCAATCAGCAGCCAAGCCTCTTACTGAGAGGAAGGTCCAACGATCATCGGGTAGCTCCGAGTAAAGCCCCAAGCGGGGAAGAAATGGGAAGGGTCCTACCAGGTCATGCTGGGGATCTTGATATGATCTGCTCCTCATGGAAACATGAGGCGGGTGTCTGTAGCACACCGGGACTGCGTAGCGAGCAGTCTGGACAATAGGTACGACGGGGACCAATGTTCTCACTATTGTGTACTGACCCAGGAAGCCAAGCGAGAAGTCAAGCGTATGCTCGCTAGCAGGGATTATTACATGAACCTGGACGGCACCATGGCGTTCAGCCAAAACAACGACTACATCTCTTTGGCGCTCAAGTATCTTACTGCGCGCTGATCTTTGAGGATTTCACAATGGGCTTTCAGCAATACAAGGATTGGTATCGGGATCATGGCACACGCAATGCGCTGAGCCTGATGAACGTCGATCCCACGCCGGTCAAGAACCTGCCCCAGGGCTCGACCCTGCACTACCTGGGCTCCGATGATGCCCCACTGCCTGATCTGTCTGATCCCCTGTTTGCTGGGTACTCTAATAAGATCGAGCTGCACTCCATCACGGAGTACAACGGAGCCACCGAGCCCCACGGCTCCAAGCTAGCGGTACAGGTGGTCAAACAAACCACGGACTTTGCGTCTCGCAGCAAGCTGTTCCACTACTTGAAGACCCTGAACCTGTCCACAGTCTCCAACAGCCAGCTGGTGGTGGTGAGCTACGGCTTCTTGGATTTGATGTACCGCTATCCGGCAGTATCGACTTCCAAGTACTATCAGTTTCGCAACAAACTGCAGACGTTTGTCTCCACGGTGAACTTCCTGAACCGGGACAAGCCCAGGAACAACTTCATTGTGCTGACGGTGCCATCCGAGCTGGTAGGCCGCAACACGCTGGACAACCGGGCGCTGGGCCAACCCAAGCAAGTCGCCAGCATCTTTGACACCGAGGAGAAGGTGGTGTTGCGCGAGATGTGGCTGTGGTGTAATCCCGATACCCGGGACCATTCGGTCTTCGCTGACATGAGCGAGACTGATATGCGGCACTTGAACTTGATGTTCAAGACTTACACAGGTGAATACACCACGGTCTCGTTTGGCTATCTGTACAGCTGGATGAAGGGCAACCCCAACTACACCACAGTCTCTGCTGTGATGCAGGTGAGCTTCATCGAGCTGCAAAAGTACTGGCTCAAGTACTTGATGGTGCTGCAAACTATCAACGCCAATGGTGCATCGCTGGCCGAGCAGGAGAAAGCCGCAGCCGAGGCGATGGTCAAGGCAGAGACCGCCACTGATCCCGACAAGGAGGCTCCTGAGGGCGACCAGCCCCAGGAAGAGCGATTTCCCGAAGTACCGACTGAAGGACACTCTGGACTGGGAACAAGTAGCTCAGGCGACGGGCGTGACACCGCAACAAGCAAGGCTACTGCTGGCGACACTATTGAAGCCGAGATCGATATTACCCAGCAGCTCAAAGAACTCGACGCGGATATAGCCGCGCTCGATGCACTGGACAAGCGCAAGTTCGACAACAAGTTCGTGGTCAAGAAAGACGCCGATGGTGAAGAGCTCATCGACGTCAAGGACGTGACACCGGAAGTATATACCTCCGACATCCCGGAGACTGCTGAAGCCATCGCGGCGAAGATCTTCACCGCCAAGACCGCCAAGCAAGCTCTCCTGGACAAGATCGACGCAGCCGCTGATGAAGGCCGCATCTCCGTGTCCGACTACCGCAAGCTCAGCGAGCAAGCCAGGAAGTCCGACCAAGCGCAAGACCCCTTCGGCTCCGACAAGACTATTGCCGAGGCTATGAAGATCGAGCCCGGGGAGCTGGAGATCACCCAGCAAGAAGCAGCACTGAATGTGCCGCCCACTGTGCTCGATCCGTCGATGGCCGCAGCTCCCCTGTCGGTGATGGATCGCAAGTACAACACCTCTATCATCTACAAGGATGTGCTGAGGTCGGTGCAGGCTATCCAAAAGGCTGGCATCATCGTACGTCGCCATGAGGTGGAGACCAAGTACTCGGAAATGGGTACGTTCGATGTGCACACCATCGAGCTCAAACCCGTCAACGGCAACCCCTCCATCATCCGGGCACGCATACCGCGCGTCGACGAAGAAGGCATCTTCGTGGTGCGGGGTGTGCGCTACTTGGCGCGTAGCCAGATGGTGGACAAGCCCATCCGCCGCATCGGTGTCAACCGTGTGGGCCTGACCAGCTACTACGGCAAGAGCTTCGTAGACCGGGCAACCAAGAAAGCCGATAGCTACTTGGAGACCATCATCCGACGCCTGAACCGTGGCACCATCGAGCCAGACCAAGACATCCGGGACGTCTCTCCGGGTGATGTGTTCGACAACTACTTCGAAGCGCCCTACATCTACAACGGTCTGGCGGCAAAGTTCCGTTCGTTCAGAGCTGGTCCGTACTTGCTGAACATGAACCACAAGGACCGGGAAAAGGCAACGACTCCCGAGATCCTCGCCAAGCTGGAAGTCAAAGGACGACGCCTGATCGGTCAGGGCCCTGGCTCTCGTCCGCTGGTGGTGGACATGGACAACCAGTTTTACCTGATCGGCCCTGACGGGGAGACTCCCGTAGGAGACATCTTTGACATCATGAAGATGGACCGCCACAATGCACCTGTGGACTTTGCGGAAGTGAAGGTCTTCTCCAAGGGGATTCCGGTCGGTGTGTTCATCGGCTACAACCTGGGATTTCGGGCACTGGTCAAGTACCTGGGAGCTCGCCACCGTCTGGTGGAAGGACGCCAGCAAAAGAAGATGGGACCCTACGAGTACGCCGTGCAGTTCAAGGACGTGGCCTACATCTTTGACCGCAGGGACAAGGCTGCATCATTGGTGCTCGCTGGTTTCCGGGCGTTTGAGAAGGACACCAAGGCGTACGACGCCGTCGAGTTCGACAACAAGGCCGTCTATACCCGACTGATGGAGTCCCGGGGTCTGACGAGTATCTATCTCAAGGAGATGGAGAACTTGGTGGACATGTTCGTTGACCCGATCACCGAGGACTTGCTCAAGGAGCTCAACGAGCCACAGACCTTTATGGGGCTGCTGGTGCGCTCGTGCGAGTTGCTCGACACCTACCACCATCCGGCGTCCCAGGACATGAACAACCAGCGTGTGCGGGGCTATGAGCGCTTCGCTGGCTTCCTGTACAAGGAGATGGCCAACTCGGTAAGGGCATTCAAGTCCAAGAACACGACAGGACGCGCTAAGGTGGACATGAGTCCGTTTGCAGTGTGGTCGCTTGTCACGCGTGACAACTCCGTCAAGCAAGCCGAGGACATCAATCCCATCCAGGCGCTGAAAGGCTCGGAAGCCATCACCTATGTGGGAGAAGGTGGCCGCTCCAAGGAGTCGATGAACAAGGCATCCCGCGCTCTGCACACCTCCAACCTGGGCGTGGTGTCGGTCGATGCTTCCGTAGACTCTTCGGACGTGGGTATCAACATCTTTACCTCCGCCAACCCTGGCTTCAACTCCGTGCGTGGAATGAGCAAGAAGGGTCGTGAGATGGGACCCGCCAACCTCCTGGGCACCAGCGCGATGCTGGCACCCTTTGCGATCAATGACGATCAAACAGGTCCGCACTACTGGAGACGGTATTGTGTATCTCCCTCAATTGCGAGAACCCCCTGAGAGCTCCACTACCACTGCTAGCCGCGAGGCGAAGCGAAGGTTCTAACAAAGCTGGAGATTGGGAAACCCGCAGCCAAGCCTCTCTAGTCAGAGGAAGGTTCAACGACTATGGCAGTTTGTCAGCCATAGGGCCGAAGTGGCCCGAAACAGGGAGCATCTCTTAATCTAGAGATGAAGATATAGTCTCGACATCTGGGGAAAACCCAGAGCTGCTCTTATACTAGAGCGGGGCAAGCGTAACGAACTTGCCTGAAGGTATCGCCAAAACGTGTCGCATTTATCTCCATCCAGCAGGCCCACACCGTGGCCACCACTGGCTACCACGCACCCGTGGTGCGTACTGGCTACGAGTCCGTGATCGGACAGCGTACTGGTGAGATGTTCGCTTCGGCTGCTCGGATGGACGGCAAGGTGATCTCGGTATCGGACTCCGGCATCTTGGTGGAGTACGCAGACGGTGAACAAAAGGGCTACACCTTGGGCACGATGTACGGACGTGCGGAAGGCTCCACCTATCCACACAACCTCATCACTGAGATGAAGCCCGGTCAGAAGTTCAAGAAAGGCGAGTACATCTCGTACAACACCAACTTCTTTGAACCCGACCCGATCTTGCCAGGCTCCGTGGTCTACAAGGGTTCCATGCTTACGCGTGTGGCTCTGATCGAATCCTCCAACACCCATGAGGACTCCTCGACTATCAGTGAAGAACTGTCCAAGTCGATGACCACCACCACCGCCAAGGTCAAGAAGTACGCCGTGAACTTCCGGCAAAACCTGCTCAACATGGTCAAGATCGGCCAGCAGGTCAACCCTGAAGACATCATCATGACCATCGAAGATGAGATCACTGCGATGGACGACAGCTTCGGAGATGCGTCGATGGAGATCCTGGCCGCCCGTGCCAAGAACTCTCCGACGTCCGGCTACCGTGGCCGAGTCTCTGACATCGATGTGATCTACCACGGCGACAAATCCGATATGTCCGCATCTTTGAAAGCCTTGGCTGATCGCTCCGATCGCCGAAGAGCCGACAAGGCCAAGGCCACGGGTCGACCTGCTGTGACCGGAGCTGTTGACTCCGACTACTCGCACGACGGTGCACCGCTGATGCTCAACAAAGCGATCATCATCGTCTACATCACCGTCTCTGAAGGAGCGGGCGTTGGTGACAAGTTGGTATTCTCCAACCAGCTCAAGAGCGTGATCGGTGAGGTCATGCCCTACAAGCTCACCACCAAGTCTGGCCTTCCCGTGCATGCCAAGTTCGGTGCCAAGAGCTTCGCTGCCCGTATCGTGAACTCTATGATCTCGATCGGATTGCGGGGCGCAGTCCTCGACCGGCTGACTGATGTCGCCGTCGAAGCTTACGAAGGAAAGTAAGTAAAAGATGTCCCAGATCTGGCACCCCAAAAGGGTGCCAGATCCGGTGCATTGTATGCAATCAAGTGGGCGTTTTGCCGTAATGGCACAAGCGCAGAATTTCTACCCCTTATAGAGGACATCATGCAAGACAAGAGCACTCTCCCTGTCCAGCCGCAGCCGGTGGACCAAACCACTACCATGGCGCTGGCCAACTGTGCAGCCATCGCCGTGGGTGTGGTGCAGCACATCTCGGGAACGTCGATCTCAAAGACCATCAACAACAGCCCGATGACCCAAGAAGCGATCGCCAACATGGCGCTGCAGCGCATCGTTCGCAACCTCACCAATCGCAGCCTGCGCGCCAGCGCCATCGGAGCCTGAACATGATCTCGCAAGCAATCTACAACGTCGCACAAGCGCAGTCCGCTGGCCTGAAGGCAGCCATCGGCAAACAGGTGCTGCCTGGCTCCAAGAGCCTGCTCAACGCACTGATCAACATGAGCTTCGTATCGGCCTCGCCCTCCGACGTGGCCGTGCAGATCGAAGAAGTCACTACTGGCGCCCCCGGTCAAGTCACCGGCCATACGGCAGCGCTGGGCGCCATCGTCGATGAACTGGCCACTGCCGCTCAGACGCACGTCGAGTATGTGCAAAACACCGTGCGTCCGGCGGTCACCGCCATGATGGACGAGCTGTACAACTTCCGCAAGGAAAACGAAGCTCAGGGTCCAGGCTCTTTGTTCGACATCCAGGTGGTGGTGCCTCCTCCGTCCATGACGGATGACTCCCTGCGCACCATGATCGACTCCATGGCTCAGGAAGGCATGCAGGAACCCATGCGCCTGATGACGCTGCCGGCGGCCACCTATGAGCAGATCGTCGAGTGGATGAGCGTCTCCAGCGCCTCGGTCAACAAGACCGTGCAGGAATGGCTGGCCACGCGTGGCCAAGAATGGCTCACCAACATCTACGCCTACTACTTCGCCAGCTCCAACATGGCCGTGACCACGCCAGGCCTGTACAAGGGCGGCCTGGCTGAAATCAATGCACTGCCTGCATTCACTCGCGTGGAACTGGGCACCGTGCTGTACCTGATCAGCCGCGGCTTGTACAACGTCGCGCTTGATGAGCCCACTGGCATGAACGCCAACCAGTGGAAGCAGGCCATGGATGCCTATTCCCGTTATGCGGCGCTCACGTTCAAGTTCGCCTCTCGTGTGGTGGACGTGTACGAGCGCAACAAGACACTGATCATGAGCGTGCTGGACCAAGGCAAAGTCGGGATCGTGTATGGCCCTGTCTACAACGCGTGGCTCGCCGAGGGCAACGATGCGGCGACCATCCTGGGCGCCATGATCTCGGGCAAGGCCACGTCGTTCACCGTGCAGGACATCAACGACTCCGACGTGTGCTATGGCGACGTGTGGTGCAACTACGAAAAGACCGCCGAAGCGACGCTGCGTGCTCGTCTGGATGTGGCCATGCGCGCCCATGCACTGGGTATCATGCAGGGCATGTGCGGCAAGTTCACTCCCGCGGAGCAGGCTCTGTTCGGCGAGGACAACACCTCCGTGTTCAACACCATGGTGTCGGAAGCTCGCAACTGGCTCAGCCAGATCCCCACGGACACGGCGCTGGACCCCGAGAAGGTGGCTCTGAAGCTGGTCGCCGGCATCCGCTACAAGCATACGCCCGCCTTCCAGTTCCTGAGCGACATGCTGGAGCTGGGCCGCCAAGGTGTGGAAGATCCCCGCGAAGCCGCAGCTATCGCAGCGATCAACTACATCGCCGACTACCTGTCCACTGAGCTGGCTCTGACGCAGGCATGAACTACAAGCGCAACCCCGAGGCCGTGAGGGCGAACTTTGCGGTCAACAAGGCCAAGCAGGTCATCTGCCGACAGCCTTGCACCATCCAGGTGCCCAAGACGTACTTTGACTCCGGCCTGGGGCAGCTGGGCGTAGACACCAAGATCTATGGCCTGTTTCCCGTCATCTTGGAGGACGGTCAGTACTCCTTGGTGAACACCACTGCCATGTTCTCGATCTCTCCGTCGGCGACCACCATCCGCACGGTCGATGAGATCGAGTACTATGAGTTCTACTTCGCCAAGGACACGGTGGTCTGGAAAACGACAGGCTTGCTGAGCGATGCCAAGCTGATCTATGAAGTGTTCCAAGCGTTCTTCTTCATGGGTCGGGTGCCCTGGTATGTCAGCTACGACGATCACGGGCGGGTGCTGGATACAGCACCTACCTTCGCAGGCTTCGGTGCTGTGAAGAATCCCGAGGTGGTGGAATTCCTCACCGCCATGATCGCCCGAAAGGCCAACTCCATCGACAACGAGTTCCTGCGTCTGCTCATCAAGAGCTACGAGGACACGAAGATCGGCAAGGTGGAGTTCGTGCCCATGGGCTCTGTCGTAGCCTCTGTCAAGAGCTCGCTCAACAAGATCTCGGCCGCCTACGCTCAGGACGGCATCATCAGCGCCATCGTCTCCCCAGGAGAAGATGTCGGTGTCGTCGAGAAGATCGTACGAGCATAACTCAAGAAAGGCATCTGTCGTGAGCGACATCATCTACACATCCACCATGCTCGCCGGCACTGGCCGCAAGGGCATCATCAAGCCAGACGCTGCGGGCTACTACACCTCGTGCATCGGGGCACTCGGCATCAAGAACGCCGCCGGCGTCATCTATGATGCCAAGATCGGCGCCAAGCTGTTCGAGTCCAACAGTGACCTGATGCGGCGCATCGCCACGGGCAACCTGCGAGGAGAAGTCGGCCATCCTCGGCGCCAAGCTGGTATGAGCGACGACGAGTTCTTCCAGCGTTGCCTGGACATCGCTGAGCCCAACGTCTGCGTGTACTGGGCCGAGATCGGCCTGGACGAACAGTACGGCAGGAAGAACCCTGAGCTGGGCCTTCCAGAGATGGTCGGCATCATGGCGCGTTTCCGTCCAGGCGGCGCTCGTGGTGACTTCCTGGCGCGCGATATGGAAGACCCCAACACCAACGTGTGCTTCTCCATCCGCGCGTTCTCGGTGCCCTTCAAGCAAATGGGCCGCCCCATGTACGGGCTGCAGACCATTGCTACCTGGGACTACGTCAATGAGCCGGGCTTGTCGCCAGCCAACAAGTTCCAATCGCTGACCTGCGAGGCCCTGAACACGGAAGTGATCAAGGACGCCACCGTGCAGCGCGCTTTGCGCGAGATCGAATCCGGTCATCTGACCGTGAGCTTCGAGTCGGCTGCGGCTATCCGCACGCTGGCACAACTGAGCCGCCGTCCTGCAGACGTCGCCGCTCCCACCACTTTCCTGACTGGCTGGTAAGCCAAAAAGAAAAGACCATATCCTCCAGGGCCCCCGAAAGGGGGCCCTGGAGTGGTATGTTCTATGCCGCACGTAAACAATTTCAGTCACATATACCTTACCTGAGGATGGCCACGATCTTTTCGTAGCTGTCTCCATTCCCTCTTCCCGGAGTCCATAGAGACTCCCGTAATATAAACGAGATATCGCACCAGTGCAGGAATTCTCCTGGCTGGTTCCTCAGGTTTAACTGTCGTATACCCGGCAGAAAGGTTGGCTATTATGTTCGTCGCTCCTAACACCTTCAAGCAAGCTGCATACAATGCGTTTGTTCCTGTCTTGATTGCGGACCATCTGTTCCGTACTTTGCTGATCGCCAGCTACCTGGCTGTGTGCCTGATGATCTCCTTCATCAAGGTCGATGGCTTGTTTCTTGTGATCTACTCTTTGCTGTGCGCTGGCGTCTATGCGCTTACCTATGTGCACCTGGGCATCGCTAACCACCTGCGTTTGTATTTCGACCTCCAAGAGCTCGAACTCGCAGATGAGGTCAAGTACTGCCGAGAAGCCTACCGCGTCGTGGTGGGCCGCGTACACGCCTTGCTGCGTGTGTTCACGGTGATGGTACTGTTCACTTCTGGTATGACGGTGTTTTGCACGCTGGGCGCTGTGATGAAAGTCCACGACTCGCTGCTGAGCATCGCCATCGGTGGTAACTTGGTCAGTGCCGCCATCATGCTGGTGCTGGGTCTGACGGGTGCTTATAAGTACATGTCCACCAACTTCATCCAAGAACGTCTGGAGGACATCAGCTTCCCCCATATCCGCATCATGCTCAGCCGCGTCAAGCGCGAAGGCGTGTAAAGGGAACCAGGTAGCCATATCACTATGGCTATCTTAATTCCCTTAGTTTCGATGTTCAAACCCGATCCTACAGCTAAGGTGGTGTTTTACGCGATACGCCAAAACCTCAGCTCTGGGGTCTTGGATTGTTACCCGTACCCTACACCCCGATTTGATGTAGAGAGACTCCCAGTAGAGAAAGGTGCCAGATGGAGAGTTAATCTAGTTCTTGATCCCGACCTCGGGTTTACGGACAATATGACGTCTAGATCCGACGTCCTCAGCTATTTGCTGCGAGCGCCCAAGTACATCGATGATACAGATGCATCGACGGTCCGGTCTTCGGTGACCCGGCTGCTGATGCACTGGGCTGAGATGTTTCCTTGTGGCGTACCAGATCGCATCCTCGACTGAAAAAGTGGTGGAAAAAATCTGGCTCTATCCCATCGCTGTGGGAGGATGAGCGAGATCGCGAAAGGATCCCCCTTTCTAAATTGGTCAAAGCACATATACTCTACTTGAGGAGTGCGCGTTGACTTCTTTAGTTTCGCGAACGAACCTCCCCTATTGGCATACTTGCGTTTTGCGATTCGCCTTTAGCTTTTAGCTTTTTCCCTTTTCAACAAAGACTTTCTGGAGAGATCATGTCCGATACCAAAACCCTGAGCGCCACTGCTGCCAAGGTTTCCGAAATGCTGGTCAACGATGCCGCGGCCCGCGATACCGTTTTCGAAAAGACCCTGCCCGAACACCTGAACATGGGCATCGTCGAAGAAGTCGCTCAACACCATGTCGACGTGGCCGCGGGCACCGTCAATGCCGTCACCATCCTGGGCATCAAGGCAGCCAAGGAAAGCGGCGACAACAAGACCCAGACCTCGCTGCGCGTCAAGACCGGCAAGGGCAGCCACATCGACGCCACCTACACCCCCAAGAAGGAAGGCACCCTGCCGGCACGCAACGGCGGCGAACCCACGCACTACACCAGCTGGGGCGCTGTGAGCGTGGGCGTCAAGACCTCCATGGACTCCAAGGGCGGCCAGATGGGCACCGCGCTGGACCTGGCCAAGTCGATGACCGAAGAAGCGCTGGGCGGCACCAAGTAATCACTGGGCAGCCGGCATGACGGGCTAAGCCTGTCTTAGAACGTCAAAGATACCTCCCTCCCACCAGCCGCGAGGCTGGTGGGAGAGGGGCTCTTTATTTTTTGCCTGCTTTTGCCGATTACGCGCCGGTGAGCACGTTCTCGTCAGCAGTGCGGCGCATACCTGCGTACAGGCCGGTGTTGGCAGCAGCTGCCACGTCAGGTGCGATCTCGTTGAGCCACGCACGACGGTTGTAGGGATCAGCGCCCACACGGCTGGAGCTGTTCATGATCTCCTGGGCAAACGCATTGATGCCGTTGCCCACAGCCGAGATGCCGGAGAAGGGGATCGACAGACGCGTCAGGGCCGAGGGTTCGGTCAGGTCGCGCAGGCCGATGATTTCACCGGTACCCAGAGGGTAGAAGTTGGTGGTGAGCCACGCCTTCTCAATGCCGTTGTGCACGGGGTCTGCTTCGTAGGCCAGGATCGTTGCCGAGTACCAGTCAGCCAGCAGGTCCGAGGGGACGTTGGACGGCAGCGTGGTGAGCATGGCATACTTGACTTCCGGGTCCATGATGGCGTAGCGGATCCAGATGTCGATGAAGCGCTGGATGGGGCGGCCGTACTTCTCGATGAAGTTGAGCACAGGCTCGGTACGGGCGCGCTTGGAGTCAACAGGCTCCTGCATCATTTCACCAGCGCCACCCACAGCGTGATCGTCGGTGGACACCGTCAGAGCGGCGTTGAAGCCTTCTGCGCGGATGACCTTGGTCTCCATCATGTTGCGGAACGATGCTTGCCAGCGAAGCGGGTCGGGCATCAGGTTGAAGAAGCGCGGCGACTCCAGCACCACCAGCTCCAGTGGCTTGCGGACATACGCTTGGTCAGACAGGTAGTTGCCCAGGTCAGGGGACCAACCAAAGAAACCGCCAACGTCCAGGGACACTGCGTTGGGGTTGCCACCCATCAGGCCATAAGCCGATTGTCCGATAATGGTATCTTCTCTACGTGCCATTTCGGTTTAACTCCTAATCTTGTCAAATAAGCAGCGAGAAGCCCGAAGGCTCTCGCTATTGCTTTGCTAGAGCTTACTGCTCGGCTTCCAGGCGCTTGCGGCGGTCCGCTTGCACGCTCAGGGTCTGCACGGTCTTCATGCCGTTGGCGCCGATCTTGATCGGCAGCGTCCAGCTGAAGCCTTGCTGCTCATCGAGCGCCGAGATGTTGGCCTCGGGGATGATGATGAAGCGGCCATCGAACTTGTCCTTGACAGCGTTGCGCACGTAGTCGTCGACGCGTTCGGTCAGCTGCAGATCCGTGAGGTCGGAACGACCCACGAAGGTGCGGTGGCAGGCATGGCCGATCTTGTTGAGCGTGCAGCATGCGAACGTGGTGAGCACCGAGGTGAGCACCGACGTGTCGTACGGGTACACGGTCTTGTAGGCCGGGATGTAGTACTGCTCGCGGTCGAAGCGGCCGATCCAGTTCAGACCCACGTCCCAGAAGCGCGTACGCAGGGACTCGTTGACGAACGTCTCGTTGATGTCGATCAGTTCGTTGACGATGGAGCCAGGATCACCTTCAGGGTTGAAGGAGCCGTTCCAGCGGCCGTTGCCAGCGCCCATGTAGCGCGCGAACTTCACAGCGACTTCGTACGTTGCAGGCACACGGTAGACCGTGTTGCGCACCACGCCCGAGCAGCCCATGATCATGCAGCGCACGGTCGGAGTGCCGTAGTAGTCCGATTCCGGGTAGTTCTGCACACGAGCGCGCAGAGCCACCGCCAGGGAGTGCTCTTCGCTCAGTGTCAGCTTGCGCTCGCCCCATTGGTGAGTGCCCAGCACCAGGAACGTGTCATGGCGCTGCGAGATGAAGCTGGTCAGCTCCATCTTGGTGTCCACGTCGAAGCCGGAGTCGTAGAAGATCGACTCGACGTGGTAGGCCACGTCCATCACGGCGTTGTCACGGTCACGGTAGCGACGGATCTCCTGCGCCACCATGGCGTTGTAGACCTCGTTGCTCATGGTGCCATCGGAGCCACCAGCGGCCAGCACGTCCGTGAACTGCGAGAACGTGATGGACTCGGGGCTGTTGACGAAGATGAAACTGTGGTAGGGGACGCCCGTGGTCGTCACACCAGTGATGATGTTGAACAGGCCGTAGTCGTCGGGTTCAGCGGAGAAGTCGCTGTGCTCGTCGATGAACGGAACTTCAGCATCGAAGAACTGCTGAGTGACCGTGTCCACGTTCTTTTGGTAGATGTGGAACTGGCCAAACGGCGGGTACTGGATGTTGTAGCGCGGATCGGTCGTGTTGCCATACAGGGGCACCACGCGGTCGCCGATGTACAGGTTCTGACGGGTGATCGGGTCGATCGAGTTGGGCTTGAGCGTGACCGTGATGGACTGCTCGCCGAACACCGTGGGCTTGTTGACCGGGCTGGTCAGGTCGCTTTCGCGCTCGATGATGGAGAACAGGTACGGGAACGCCTTGTTCTGGTTCATCATCTTGAAGGGCACCTGGTTGAGCTCGGCACGCGGAGACCACATGCGGATGCCCAGGTTGTTGCCGTACGCACCCTGGGAGTCCACGACAAAGTCGAAGATCGGGTAGCGCAGCGACTGCTTCATGGTCGCGGGATCGAACTGGTCGCCGGGTTGCATCGACTGGATGCCGAAGTTGGCCGCTGCCTGGTGCGTGGACGCCGAGGTGGCCACCCACTTGACCTTGTAGCCGGGGGTGGTGCCCACGACGATGGGGTCGCCCAGCGTGTTGGTCTTGATGGAGCCGTCGGGCAGACGCTCGTAGAGATCCACACGGGTTTCCAGCACATCGAGCCACAGCGTGATGTTGGACTTGGGTCCAGCGTCGACCGGGATCAGACGCTTGTACATGGCTGCGTTGCCTTGGGCATTGGTCGCGTTGGCGAACAGGGTGCCGTGGTTGAAGTAGGGCGAGCCATCGGTGAAGGTGGCCGTGCCGTACACATTGTCCCGCTCGACACCGATCAGCAGTTCTTCCTCCGGACGCCCCTTCTGGCAGAAGAGGTAGTACTTTGGCAGATGCTGTGGCAAAGGCCGGCTTGCCCGCGGTACTTGGACAATCGAACCGTCGTGGATGCCAAGGTCGATGGTGTTTGGCGCTGCATTAGCTGCGGTTACCATAGCCTGATTCCTTTCTAGAAAAATCCGTTGGAGAACGTAATGACAATTTTTGTTGATCCCTACCACACCCCGATCGGTGCGGTCCATGACATGCGAAAGGAGGTCCGGTTGTTGGAAGAGTCAACCGTGCGCGATCCTCTGCAGGGGACAAACCTGGGAGTGCGTGCCGAGGACGGCATCACTCCGGTGTTTATCACAGGATGTCGTGACAGTGAAAAAATGATTCCACTATTCACCCATCCAATATCCGTTAAAAATTCGAACGGGAAATCATATCTTTTCACCGATATGAGGCTGTACATCCGTGCAGGCGCGGATCTGTACAACATCGGGCAGTTTGTCCGAAGGGCCGAAGAGTTCGAGTTCAACAGGAACCGCGGCATCGCGTCTTTGGCGTGGGCCGCTCGTGACACGGGTCGCTTCGAGATGGGCATGCGGTTTGCGGGGCTGGTGTTTGCCTCGGTGATCGGTCAAGCCCTGGGCCGCACAGAGACGCTGGACTATGTCGAGCAGATCAAGGTGCAGATCGTGGCGCTTGCATATTACAATACGTTGTTCCACGAAGGCCCGGTCGACTACAAGGAAAACGAAGGCCTGCGCATGGCTGTGGCCCAGTACGCCTCGCAGAACATGCGCATGCCGACCACCGAGGTCACAAACCTTCTGAAGACATTCGAGCCCATGGGCACGTTTGCCGACATGTGCTCTCAGATCTCCAAGACCATCCAAAGCTCACTGCTCAAGGAACTGAACCCTCGTGTGATGCTCAACTTGCTGAGCACCATCTGGTTTTCCACCAACAGTCAGCAACTGCTGGCCGTGGCCATGGAGCATCCGCCAACTTGGTGCTCTATCTTGTACTACGTCATGTCGTACAACAACAACATGCGTTCGACCATCGGTCAGACCATCCAGGCCCAAGGCCGCGGTGGCAAGGGTGCGGACTTCGGGGCTGCCTACAAGAAGATGATCGATGAGTACCTCACACCTGTGGCTGGGTTGCGCTCCGTGATGGAGTACCTCAAGCCTGAGGCATATGCTGGCGATCTCATGGAGCCCACAGCAACCGAGTAATACCTCACACCACCGGGCACTCCCTAGCGGAGGCCCGGTGTGGTGTGCTTTTTCTTTTTTCGTATTGGAACTAACCAGATGGCCAAATATGAATACATGCTCCAGCGAGCAATGAGGGAGGTCTGGTGCAACCCGCTGATGGACAATCAGCATGTGTTCGCGCCAGCCCGTATCTCCCAGGGCTACGGAGCTTTGAACCGGTTCTTTGCACTGGATCGGTTCATCCCCACTCCCAAGCCCGACATCCACTATCACATCTTTCAGATCGGCCAGCTCACGCCCGCTCAGCTGAACCTTCTGGAGCGCAATCCCTCCTGGACTGCGGAGAAGTGGTTCACGTTCACGGAGGCGATGAACAAGCTCAAGCTGTATGTGAACATCTACAACGCCGAAGGGGTCAATATCCCCAGATTCACATCGTACTTCATGTTCACTCGGGAAAAGTGCCTGATGTTCGCGGTTGAACGCGACGCTCGCATCCGGATGAACTCCGATGAAGGACAGATCTACTTTCGGGTCTACACCAACGCTTACTTCTCCAGTCGCCTGGGTGTGAGCCGAGGAGCCACCATCGAGACCAAGGGCTACACGCTCTCTAATATGCAGGACCTGCTCAATGCCCAGATGGACTACCGTCGGGCACTGGCCAAGCCCGGCTATGCGGAAGCGTTTGTCAATGGCTTCTTGGTCAATGACATCAATCCCGGCACCGCCAGGACCGGAGACCGCGTAGAGTGGATCCAAGACGGCTCGGTCAAGCGCATCGTCACTTGGCGAGTCGGGGACCTGACGCCGTTTACCTCGACGATGGACAAGAAGTTCAAGCACCTGCTGCACTACGAAAGTCCAGACCCGCATCAGATCGACTATCAAGACGATCTGGACGTGGCGCTGCACACGCCTAATATAGATACCCGCGGCTACAGGGGCAGGTACTATCCCAAGAACATGCCCTCAGCTATGCGCAACGTCACCCACCGGGACTACTCGGTGATGGGGGCAACTGTGAAGTATGTGTGCGACGGCATCATTCGGGATATGGGCAAGGATGCACCTGGTAGCTATCAGGACATGAAGCTGATGCTCAAGATCCGGGAAGGCGGCTACCAACGGCCACTGATCAAGGACAATGCCCGCATCTTCGAGTTGTACAAGTTGAAGGACGCCGACATCCTGGCGGCCATGAGCGGCATCATCTCTGCTCCTCCGGTATGGCATGCGGCTGATCTGGAGGCCAATGACTATCCCAAGGTCATGCGCACGCTCCTGGAGAAGATGACCATACTGGATGTGGAGGGATGCTACGGCTACAACTCTATGAGTCAGATCCTGGCCGACACTCCGCAAAAGACGTACAACATCGGCAACTTCAATGTGGTCAACCCTCCTGAACTGCTTCAGCGGGACTCCACGTTTTATGAGTTTGATGAGCAGGGAGCATTGCTGGGTTGGCATTACCACGTCAACGATGACGACTACTCCACTCGCTCTCCGGTGGCCAAGATGGTCGAAGGGATCGTGGGCCGCGGCACTGAACGCACCAGTGTGACGTTCGGGCAGTCGGGCATCAAGGTGCCGGCTGATGCCCAGTACCGTGTCTACTACCGCCGGGTGCTGGTCGGCCAGCCCCAGGACAAGTGGACCGATGTGACGGGAGACGCCAGGTATCGCATCATCAACAACACCCTGGAATGGACAGATCCCAACCGAAACTACGAGCTGATGGTACGCACCAATCAGACGTTCCTGGCGTATGACACCAAGATCAAGATGGTCCAGGGTATGCTCCGGTTTACGCTGTCGGAAACACTGAACAAGGGCTCGGGTTTTCAACCCTACGCCATGGAAGTGCCGATGGGGCAGCTGCAGATCTGGATGAACTCCCGAAACCTGGTGCGTGGTGTGGACTACATCCTGGACTTCCCCAACGTCTACATCAACAGCTACCCATTCCTGAACCAGCCAGCAGCGACTGCCGAACAGCTCATCCATGTCCGGTTTACGGGATTTTGCACGCCAGCTATGCAGCTCGACGATGAGCAGCAGTTCGGCTTTGTGGAGCACGGTGCGCTGAGCAACAACCGCAGGTATGACCTTTGTGACGACAAGGTACTCCATATCTCGGTAGGCGGCAACACGATGGATCGTAGTGACCTGAAGTTCTTCGAGGACCGCCCAGGCTACGATATCCAAAATCCGTTGAACGGACGACCTTACCAGATCACGGCGATAGTTCCGCCTTTGCGGGACTACACCAAGACTGCGTGGCCAGAGCTGCGTAAAAAGAGCCTGGCCATCGACAAGGTGGTCTCCGACTACATGACCGAGTACATGCCGCCTCTGGGGCCGTGGAAGAATAGCTCTTCCATCAGCCGTTGGCCACTGTTTTCCCCGTTCTTCAGCCATATCCTGTACCGTCTGTCGACAGGTGGCTTTTTCCTCGTCACTGACGCGGAGTGGACGGACGAAGAAGTGATCACCATGTGCAAGCCCTACGAGTCCCTGTTTGCGACCGACCCCTTGGAGGAGACGATCGCGCTGCCGGACAAGTTTGTGGTGATCCGGCCTCACCCCTACAACAACACCGTGAACCTGACCAAAACTCAGTACCGGTTCTTGATGCAGGTGGTCAAGCTGTATGGTCGTGGCAAGATCGGCATCAACAACTTCGTGACTTTCACCGCCTAGGATAGAAATGGACAATATCAACAACCCCAACTTGGAGTTTATCCCAGCTCCGGTCAAGGGCACCGATGGTGCCAATCCGCTGTACAACGAAAACGGTCCCTGGAGGTGGTGGAGTATCGACGATATCTACACCGGCTTTGTGGGTGCCAAGAAGTTTGTACCCAAGGTCCTGGACTACGTGATCTCCCCGGAGAACTACATGGTCTGGATTGTGCGGGCCATTGACCCTGTCAAACTGATCCCCACGCTCGATGAGATCCGCCCCTACGGCATGTTCAACCCCATCGAGGAATCGGACGTGTTGTTTGGTGTGGGTCCAGGCACTCAGGCGCAACTGCTTCGGGTGTACCTCAACCGCTCCAGCTATCCGTATCGCCTCACGGTGGATACCCATTGCTTCGTGGGTGGTGACAACAACGCCTACGCTATCCTGTACAAGGGTGGCGTGCCGTCCATGGGCGGGCAGCCTGTGTCCCAGATGTACGATGCCTCCGGGCAGTTCATCACGGACCGCGTGCCGCTGGAAGCCATCAAGCTCGACAGCCACGAGGTGCAAAACCTCAAGGTGGTCAGCGAGTGCTTCACAACGTTGGATCTGGCCGACGGTACTCCGATCACCGTGGTGTTTTACTCGCTCGATGGCGTGCCCCAGAGCAAGTCCATGCTGCTGCTGGAGAACACCACCTACATCCGGGGTGTGGACATCAAGCGACGCTTCATCACCAACATCACCATGAGCTCGCCATGGATCAGTCCAGCTGATCCCAACACGCTGCGCTTCCCGCTGAACATCCCTGCCAATGCACTGGGACTGATGGGTACCGTACATTATTCGGACGGCGACTCCATGACGCTGCCCGTCGACGGCAACAAGTTCAGCATCCTGGGTCTGGACGGCTACCTGTCGACCATCATCGGTGAGGAGCAAGACTTGGTGCTGCGCTATGCGCTTGGCAAAGACGAAATCAACTACGCAGGCCAAGGCCAGTGGAGCCAAGACTTCGTCACCCAAGGCTACAAGTTCGTCACCGAGATGATGGAAGCCGGCTATACGGTCAAGTTGTTCCCGTATCCCTTCTGGGATCAGCAGCTGCAGGGCTACCGGCTGCGCTGGTGGCTGCTGGACCTGGAGCGCACAGCGTTCAAGGAAGTCACCAACTTGGTGGAGTGGTCGGCTCAATCCGGAGCCTGGGATCCCCAGAACTACGGCATGATCCAGCGCTTTCAGATCAACCTGAACCTGCGCAAGGTCTCCCAGGCGTACAAAGCCATGATCCACACCCAGCAGTGCGAGATCACTTTGTTCTCGCCCCCCTGGGAGCAACCCACTCCGTGGCTGGTGGCCAACCAACCCATGCCCAACATGCCGGCATATGGCCGTGAGGCCAAGGCCAAGATCGTGATGCTCAACAAGGTCAACCTGTCCGCTGGACGCGCCAACCTTGACGAGTGGATCGAGGACATCTACGGCACTACGTACCCGCTGATCGATCGGCGTTCGGAAGTACGGGCCCCAAGGCCCAACAACTTCGCTCTGTCCATCGATGACGGCCAGACCTGGACCGAGTATCCGGTGCAGCGCTGGAATGAGGACATCCTGTTCACGAGACCCCTGTCTCCGAACCGCAACATCCTCATCCGCTTCTTCCGACGCACCTCGCAGCAGGGCACTTTGACCCTGAGTATTGCGGCTATGACCCTGGAATAATCCAGAAACCCTACGTGTATACCAGCGCTCCCGCGAGGGAGCGCTGGTATACACCCCTTTGTAAGCTTTTTTATCCACTTAGACCTTACTTGAGGAATAGCCCTCTATTTTTCTATTTGGAGGATGAAATGCCCAAACATCACGGATCCAAGCAGCAGCCCAAAACTGCTCAATCTCTCGACGAGCTCGCTGCGCTGATGAAAGCCGCTGATGAAGCGGCCCAGGAAATCGGTGATCAAACCGAAACCACTGCTCGTGTGGAGCAGACTTACGTCCCAGCGCAAACTCATACCAAGGTCTCGCTCAACGGCGAGATGCTGTATACCTCGACCCGTCTGAACTATGACGGCTCCGAGCAAACGGATCAAGAGATCGAATCTCGATCGGTCCAAGCCAAAAGCCTGGGCGAGAAGTTCTTTGACAAGAACAATCCGTTCGATTCGTTCATCAAGGCAGTTCCGAAGCTGGAGCTGCCCGATGGCGAAGAGCCCGCACCACTGGCAGCGCTGCAGCAAATGCGCGACTGTGGCAAGGAGCTGACATTTGCTCGGCTGTCCACTCCCTGGGGCGCCACTAGTTTGGTGGACCGCGCCATGGTCGAGTCTCTCAAGCCTGGCGAGGTAGTATGGAGCTACCTGAAGGACGGCATCTCCGTCATCTACGTTCTCAAGGACAAGGCCACTGACTCCAAAGACTACGCTGTGGTCCTGAAGGTGTACAAGACCAACTCCATGCAGTACGACACCTGGGTGTTCGGTGATCTTCGCCATATCACGGCGATGAAAAACGACCACCTGCGCTACTACGAAAGCTTGCCCGAGCTCGATCCCAGCCTGTGGCAAAAGCTCAAGAACCTGTTCTAAAAGCAGGCCGCAGATCGATAAAGTGGTGAATCCTATCAATCTGCCTATTTCCCATAAGGAGACGTATGTCCATCGCTGAACTGTTGGCCGCCAATGACGAGCAGGCCAAACAAACCATGAACCTGTACCATGGCTCGGGCTTCAAGCAAACGGAGCTCAAGCCCGGCTTTGCCCATACAGGGGAGCTGGTCAACTGGGACAGGTACGAGTCCAATGACTATTTGTACGCAAGCAGTCACAAAAACTCAGCGATCCTACTGGGCATCGTCTCCGCATGGGAAAAGAAGTTCCCTATTTCCCGAACCAAGATCGACGAGCCGGGTCGCCAGATCCGCTTGGAGTTCGAGGACAAGGTGCCCAGTCCGGACGATCTCAATCGGGTCGATGCCTGGCTGTATACCATCGCTCGTGATGACGCAGCCGACGGCTGGGTCCACAACCACAACCCTTTCAACAACATCAAGACGGAGTACAAGACCAAAAGTACCATCAAGAAAAACATCCTCAGCATCGAGAAGATCAATATCGAGTCCACCTTAAAAGGATTCGTGATCCATTCCAGCGTCGCAAAGTAAACCCCGGTTCCCCTTCTCTTTATATAGAAAGCATTTGAAATGACAGCATCGAACAACGCAGCCGACAACAATAACAACGCATCCGCTGGCGGTGGCAGCCTGAGCGATTTCCGATCCTCCATGCTCAGCAAGCTGGGTGTGACGGCTGCTCCGAAGTACGAACGTCGTGGCCCCAACCAGCATGAAATGCTGGACGACACGATCCGTGAGCTCAATGGCGAATTTCGTGCCAAGATGGCCCGCGTACTGGAAGACTCCGGCGTCTTCACCCGCGTCACCTATCCCGAGGGGCTCAATGCCCGTGAAGTGGCCGCTGATGTCAGCTTCGAATCCCGCATCGCCTCCATCAAGGGCTTCCAATCGGTGCGCGACTTCATGATCTTCTACCCCCGTATCCAGGGCGACATCGAAGACATCATCAAGTGCAACGCCATGCTCGATGGCCTGAGCCCGGTGATCGGCCGCACCAATGGCCTGAGCAAGTCCATGACGCTCAAGGACCAGACCTCCATCAACGAGCTGGTGCTCGATCTGCATGAAGCTGGCTTCTACGGCGTGCACGACAGCGACGACGTGATGGCGTTCGATGAAAAGAACATCCCCACGTTCCGTGCCGGCATCTCGTTCACTCGCAAGGGCAACCTGGGCACTCAGTCCATGGAAGTGTCCGTGCGCTGGGCGGCCAACAACGAGCTGGTGGAAAAGTTCATCCGCATCGTCCGCAACCACGTGGCCGTCTCCGGTGCCATTGACGCTGGCGTTTACGACACCATCATCGGCATCACCGGCGGCAAGATGGACATCAAGAGCGAGTCCCTGCAGGACTCCCAGGAAGCGGTGCCTGCGTTCTACCCCTGGATGAACGAGACGGACATCGCCCAGTACTTCCTGGACTTCCTGAACTCTTCGGCCAACGTGCTGATCCTGTACGGCCCTCCCGGCACCGGCAAGACCACCATGATCCGTACGGCCGTCAAGCGCCTGGGCCTTCGCGCTCTGGGCACTGCTGATCAGACCCTGATGAGCATGCCTGGCTTCGTGCAGATCTGCGGCACCCACATGTCGGGCGGCGGCGAAAACGGCAAGTACGATGTGCTGGTGGCCGAGGACTCGGAAATCCTCACCAAGAAGCGCCTCAACGAAGAAGGCCAGGTGGTCAACCCGGTGATGGCATCGCTGCTCAATGCGGTCGACGGCGTCTCCAAGGAAACCAGCTTCAAGCTGGTGATCACCACCAACCTTCCCAACCTGCTGGACATGGACACGGCACTACTGCGCCCTGGCCGCTGCTTCGACGTGATGGAATTCGGCCGCCTGACGGCTGAGCAAGGCATGACCATCCGCGCCATGCTGGGCAAGGAAAACAAGCGCCTGGCAAGCCCGAACGGCTACCTGCTGGCCGAGATCCTGAACATGGACACCACCAAGAGCGAACTGATCGACGGTCACGCCATCGTCTCGCCCCGCTTCCCGCTGCCCAAGAAGAAGTAAGTTCTTCTATCCCTCCACTTCCTGCGGCCCTTCGGGGCTGCGGGAAGGTCTTTTGTCAGTTTCCCTTTTAAATAGTAAGCATTAGGAGCTACCCATGTCCGAGAACAACAACCCCGAATCCACCAACCCCGCGTCCGAGCAACCCGCTCCCATCATCGCCACTCCCGTCTACGAACAAACCGAAGTGACCATGGGCGCGGACGGCGAAGGCGCCACTGAATCTGCTGGTGAAGAAGCTGGTGAAGCGGCTGAAGCTGTCGCCTCAGCCTCTCCCTCTGTCGAGATGCTGAATCTTGAGCTTCCTGACCTCACCACCAAGAGTTTCGTGAAACGCATGATGGGCAACTCCATGGTCGGCTTGATGTCGTCCTCCATGCTGGAGGCGTTGCGGTCCCAGTCGCCGGTGGCCGCTCGCGTGGCCTCCCGCAACCGTGTCAAGTCGGTGCGCCAGGCATTCGAGGAAGCCGTGGAAACGGTCGACAAGGTGCACTACTGCCGCGCCCGCTTCAAGCACACCATGGACTACATGGCGATCACGAACCCGAGTGGGATCATGGATCTGGGCGAGTTCTACGACAAGAAGGGCAAGTACCAAGAGCGCCTGATGCTCGCCCGTGCTCGGGAAGTGGGCTTTGCCTCCATCCATCGCGCCATCTCCTTCACTGAGAGCTTCGGTATGCTGGAGAAGATCTGCGACCAGATGTCGATGTACGATGGCGCGGGTAAGACGTTCGATCGTCGCCTGGGCATGAACCAGATCCACCTAAAGCCCAATGCTCGTATCGAGATCGTGCAAGCGTTCATCGACGAAGGCTGGGTCTTTGTGGGTGGTGACACCATCTGCAAGTTTGACGAAAAGAACCGTCCCATCGGCGGCATCAACTTCGACTGGCATGGCGGCTCTGAAGGTGGCGAATGCTACTCCAACACCCCGACGGTCTGGGGTATCGGTGAAAACCACATGCCTCGCCTGATCGAGCTGTTCCGTGAACGCCTGGCAGAGCGCACTCTGGGCACGGCCAAGCTGACCACCATCCAGGCCATCAACCCGATGAGCGGTCTGGAGACAGTGGATGACGATCTGTCCGACGTGCGTCTGGCCGACTCCACGTTCTTCCCCTGGATGAACGGCACGCCGATCACCGAGTACTTCATGGACTTCCTGACCAGCGACGCCAACGTCCTGATCCTGTACGGCCCTCCGGGCACGGCAAAGTCGACCATGATCCGTACCGCGGTCAAGCAGCTGGGTCTGCGTGCCCTGGGCACGTCCAACCAAAAGCTGATCGGAAACCCGCAGTTCCTGACTGCATGCGGCTCTCGCATGTCCGGCCGTGGCGGCGACGCTCCGTACGACGTGCTGATCGCTGAAGACGCGGAAATCCTGGTGCGCAGCCGCGACCTGGGCAACCCGCTGATGTCCACGCTGCTGGACGTCACCAACGGCATGAGCGCCAAGCACTCGTTCAAGTTGATCCTGACCATGAACTCGGACAACCTCAACGACGTGGACACGGCGCTGCTGCGCCCTGGCCGGTGCTTCGACATCATGCACTTCGGCTACCTGGACGCCAAGCAAGCAGCCAACGTGCGCACCGCACTGAAGCTGCCTGAGGTGCCGATCAAGGAAGGCAAGTACGTGCTGGCTGAAGTCGTCAACATGGGCATCATCAAGACCGACCTGATCGAAGGCAAGGCCATCGTCAAGCCGCGTTTCCCGCTGCCCAACGATCGCGTGATCGATCGTTCGCTGTAAAGCGCTACTCCACGGGCCCTTTACGGGCCCGTGGAGGTGTTTGCATTTTCAATAATCAGTATTCTCTCCCTTCTCTATTAGAAAGCGTCACATGTCCGCAGTTCCTACCCCTGAAAACTTCGCAACTACCCTGCTGAGCGCCGCCGCTACTGCCATCCGCCAGCGCCAAAGCGCCGCCGGCAGCCGCATCCTGAACCGCTCCAAGCCCAGGACGGTGGTCGAACGCTTCGACTACACCGTTGATGTGGCCATGAAGAAGGCCGGTGCCTTCGAGGACATCCCCCAGCCTCCCCACCACGACCGCGGCGACTCCGTCACGTCGGTGGTCCTGAACCGCGATTTCTACTGCGGCGAAGGCCGCCTGCTGATGGACTCCTTCATCAGCCAGGTGATCGCCGCTGATGGCTTCCGTAGCTCTCTGGACCTCATGGTCATGGACCTGGGCTACGGCGGCATGCTGGACATCGCTCGCGCCAACATGCAGACCTACTACGACCAGCTGCCCGTGAAGGGGGGCTTCTGTGCCGGCAACATGTACGTCAAGGAAGGCGGTGAGCGCGCTCTGTTTGAAGCCTTCGTCAAGCGTGGCTGGCGCATCATGAACCATGATCACCTGGTGCTGCTGGATCATCGCAACCTCCCGATCGCTGGCGTGGACCTGGACCTGTGCCGTGACCGTCACCACGACGTGTACATGGACGACATCCAGTTCTTCGGTCTGAGCACCGCTGTGCTCGACGAGATCACGGGCATCCTGCGCTCGGTGCTGGCGGACCGCATGATGGGCAACGCCTCCATGACCACGATCCAGTCCATCGACAAGCGCGGCGAGATGCAGACGTCCACGGATGACATGTCCGAAGGCCTGACGGCTACGAGCGCCTTCTATCCCCAGATGGAGGGCGCCTCGATCCGTGAGTACTTCATGGACTTCTTCAACTCCAAGGCGTCGGTGCTGGTCCTGTACGGCCCTCCCGGCACTGCTAAGTCGACCATGATTCGCACAGCCATCATCGAGCTGGGCCTGCGTGCACTGGGCACTTCCAACCCCAGCGTGTACGCCAGTCCCAATTTCATCTCGGTGTGCGGCTCCCGTATGGCGGGCGCCAACGGTGAGACGCCCTTCGACGTGCTGATCACGGAAGATGCGGAAGCTCTGGTGGCTCCTCGCTCGGCAGGCAACGCCAAGATGGCTGAGCTGCTCGATGCCACCGACGGCATCGGCACTCAGCACAAGTTCAAGATGATCATCACTTTGAACTCGCGCGATCTGTCGAACGTGGACACAGCACTGCTGCGCCCTGGCCGTTGCTTCGACATCATGGAGTTCGGCCATCTCACGGCCGAAGAAGCCATGGTGGTGCGGCGCACTCTGGATCTGCCCGAGATCGCCATCAAGCCCGGCAAGTACCTGCTGGCCGAGGTGGTGAACATGGACGACACCAAGAGCGAGACCATCGACGGCCATGCCATCGTGACTCCGCGCTTCAAGCTCAAGAAGTAAGCCGCGTCCCGTGGTAAAACAGTAAGAGGAGCCGGCATCTGCTGGCTCCTCTTATTTTTTTGTCTCTATTGAAAGGATATCATCGTGAACAAGAACCAAGTAACCGCTATCGGGCGTTTCATCCAAGGCAGACTTCAGTTTTCGGAACTGCTCAACACAGCAGCTCGATTCATAGAAGCACAGAGCTGGATCAACCAGTCCGGCGAGCTGGACAAGGGTATTGGCAAGCGCCGCACCAGCATGGCTGTCGCTGACTTGTTGAAAGCCACGCATCAGCCCCTGAATGTACAGGAGGTGCTGATCAACTATTACGCTGACCTGATAGTCACCTCCATCAACCTGGACATCGCGGCTAAGGAGCTGCAAATCACTGTCATCTTGTCTGACACCTCTGTCAGTGCCAAGGTGTCCCAGCAATACGTGTTGACCGTCACCGCGGGTACTTCGGCTGCTCAGCCCGATCCCGTTGCAATGGATCCCGCGGACTGGGCGCAGCATCCAGCCAATCGCGCAGATGCCCCGAAGAAGTCGCCAGCTCCCATTGCTCCTCCCGAAGCCGCTAAAAAGGCAGTCCAGGCCAAGGCACAGGTTACGCTCCCTGTGGAGCAGCCTCCCCAGTTCCTGTATGCCGCCAAGGACAAGGTGCGCCAGTTGAGCACCCTGAATATGGCGCGTGTGCAGCCCTTCATCGAAGCAGCGAACTTTCCGATCGGCTACAAAGTGCATCGTGTCGTCTCCATCGATGGCCCGCTCAATGAAGGCATCGCTCGCATCGACGTGATCTCCACGTGGACAGGTCCCGGAAAAGGCCACCATTCCGAGATCCTTACTCCGCTGTACCTGAGCCAGCACCGCTTCTCCAAGTAACTGCTCCTTCTAAGGACCCCTAAAATGAAAGCTACCGCATCCGCTTACTGCCGCATCGGCGTCTCCATCAACACCCTGCAAGAACTCACTGAAGCACTGACGGCTATTTCACAAGGGCGTAGTGACCTGGAGATGGCCCGAGCTGTGGCCCATGCCGAGACGCTCGTGTATCGCCGCCTGGCTGATGTGCGCAAGGCGGGTGCGCGTATCATGCCGTTTCAGTCCCTGATCCCCAAAGAAGTGGTCTTCAGCATCGTGGAACAGGGGCCCAATTCGTTGCATTTCAAGATGGACAAGCACATGCGTACTTCCAGCAAGGGACAAGAGTCCCAGGAATCGATGTACAGCTTCGACATCATCATTACCCATCCCAACTAAAGAAAGCTTTCACCATGGCTACTGCCAAGAAAACCGCCACCAAGACTGAGATAGTCAACTCAGCACTCAAGCGTGCCTCGGTCCGCAAAGCGACAGCCTCCAAGGAACTCAAAGCACATCTGGACAAGGCCGACGAGCTGGCAGTTCCCTCCACAGTACCTGTCATGCAAGACGCCAAAGCCGTGGCTGACGAGGCTTCGCTCGTGACCAGCCTGAACCTGCTGCTCGCCGGCAAAGCCACCCGGCGCCTCAAAGATGAGGCCCGCCTGATGTGGCAGTTGCGCGAAGTGCTCAAGAGCACCCAGACTCAGCTGCAAGGCACACTGATCAATGGCGGCGTCTCGGACGCTACAGGTGCCCTGACCATGGAGGCGTATCGCAACGTCATGGAACTGCTGGGCTTGAAAGAGCTGGCCAAGGTCCCAAATCCGGGCCCTGAAGTGCGTTCGACTCGCTCCATGCGCCGCGCTTACACGCGTGGTCTGGTGCAAGTCCTGCAAAAGGGTATCAATGCCATCGACGAGTCGGTGCGCACCATCGGTGCCTACAAGCAAGCTGGCGTCAAGACCCGCAAGAATCGGGCAGTTTCGGTGGACATCCCCCGCACTCCCATCGTGGAGACGCTCACGGTGCAGCGCATGCGTGGGCGCTCGGTCACGCATCACAACAGCCATCTGTTCGTCACCGCGGGCTACATCTGCCTGGCGGTCGATCACATCGCCAAGATCGTGATGGAGTCCAAGTCTCTTAACGAGATGACCAAGGCTGTACGTGACCGCACTGCCAGCTCCCGCCAGCGGCTGCTGCCCTTCCTGGCCAAGGAAGTGCCGGTCACCATCACCGAGGACAACATCTTCATCCAGTCGGCCACTGGCTTCATCGACGGCCACTACGAAGTCGAAGTGCTGGTGCGCTATCCCCTGGGCCTGGGCGCTGAAGCCATCCAGGGCCTCAAACTGAAGGTGTACCGCGACAAGTCCATCGGTGCCTATGACCGCGTGATGCAGCACACCAGTGGCGTTACCAACATGGGTCGTGAAGACATCACAGCTTTGGTGCAGCACGCTCATCGCCAACTGGGTTGATAGCTCCCACCCCCGGCGCCTGCGGGCGTCGGGAGTGCGGTGCTTTCTTTTTGTCCCGTATCTAGAAACTTTCAGTCACGTATACTCTACCTGAGGCATAACGCTTCAATATCTTTTAACCTTCAAATAGAAAGACCTCAACCATGTACATCAAAGACGGCTACCTGATCCAGGGCTCCAACCGTTACAAGATCCTCAAGTCGTTTGAGACGACTGTGAAGCTGTTCTCCGACAAGGGTAAGCTCAAGCACGGTGAAAAGAAGTTCGCCTACGACGAGTTCCGCTTGTCGGGCTACGTAGTGGACGCCGAGGACAACCCCAAGACGCTGTATTACCGCATCGTGGGCACCGACATGATGAACGCCTCGGCGATTGTCAAGGGCATCTTGGTCAATGGCTCCACCTTGCAGCCCGAGCACTACCCGATGGATGCGATCCATACCTACAGCCTGGAATCTACGCTCGATCCGTCCCAGCATGCGCTGGAGGACTGCGTCAAGCACATCAAGCGCGATCTGATCGCAGCTCGTGCCTCCATGGAACTGAACTGAGCAGGAGCATGTATGACTGAACTTGTCAAATATGCCGGTCAGCGCGCACTGACGGACCTGGAGAGCTTTCTGGGCTCCCACATCACGGACGGTGAGGACATCCTCATCAAGGGCGCCAAGGATGTGTACGTCCTGTATACGGTCGACTCTCTGGACTCTCTGGTGGCTGCGGCTATCCTCCAGCGCATGCACTGGAAGCATGCCAAGTCGCTGGCAACGGCGGGCGTAACAACCCCCGATGCGCACTTCAACTTGCATATCGAGTCGATCGTCAACGCCTCCATCCCGGAGGATGCGCCTTTCGTGGTGTGGCTGGGCATGCAGCCTACTCCCGCGGTGTTCAAGACCGGACGGCCGGGCTTGTTCCAGTTCGGTGACCCCAAGATCCCCAAGGGCGTCAAAAACATCACCGTGACTGCAAACCCTCAGAGCTATCCGGCCAATAGACCTTTCACCGAAGAAGTGGAGGCGATCTGGCAGGAGTGCTATGGAGGCGACCAGCCAGCTCCGGCGTATGGGCTCATCATCGATCTGTTCTCCAAGCTGGCCGAGCAGTTGAACTACTCAGCCAGCAACCCGATGATCTGCTACCCGAACCTGGCAGCCTACCTGATCGATGTGCAAACTGCGGTCAACCAGTTCGATATGCGGCACACCATGGACTTGCGCTCTCCCAAGGAGCAGTCCGCAGCTGTGGTCAAGGCGTTTGCTCTGGGCGTGGCGGCCTTGAAGACGCTCAAGCAAGCCGGCGGCATGATCGACATGACCGACGCTGACAAGGCCTACCGGATGGTGCTGAGCAATGTGCGCGCTCAGTTGGCCAGAAACGGCCACAGGGCTGAGTCCGCTCAGCGAGGCCCGGTGCTGCATGCTTGGTTCACCCACATCTCGGAGTTCTACTGGGTCGCTCGCCGTCAGGTGCAGCATTCCCACAAGTTCTACGTGAACGTGACCAAGTGCCGTACAGGTGACTTCATCTACACCAACGTGCCCTCGGGGCATACGGTGAACATCAGCCAGCAGACCATCAGGTCGTCATAAGCGCCTAGTCCACCACGCCCTTTTGGGGCGTGGTGGACTAGGTATGCCTATTTTTTTTTTGGCTATCGACGAGCCACCACACGAGTGCGGTTGGCGCGTATCTGGGAGATGAGATCATCCGCAGACAGCACTTGGCGGTCCTCGTCAGTCATCTGAGCTTCCAGATACCGGAGCTTTTGCTCGTAGCGCTGGGCGATGTAGGGATCTCGCTCGTCTTGCAGACGATCGATGATCATGCTGACTTCGTCGCGCAGGCGCTGCTGCTTGACGCGGTCGTACATCTTCTGCGTCGTTTCTTCCTCCTCGATCACCTCATTGTCACTGAGCATCTCCCGGGGGTTGATACCATAGTGCGAGACGTTGCGAGCGTTGGTGAGGAACCAGTAGCTGAGCAGCCACGATACCACCAAGTCGTCCTTGCCGCCTTGTGGGTGGTCAATACGTCCGCCGCGCGTGACCAACGCCAGGATCTGGGAGATCAGTGGCATGTCGTAGACCTTGTCCCCGGTGTACTTGACAGCGCTCATGAAGACGCTGCCATACAGGCCATCCCGGGAGAAGATGCCGGAGCCTGCAGTCTTGAAGCCAAAGAAGCGCCTGTATTGATTGACAAACTCCTTGGGAACGCGGCCCTGGGTGACGATGGTCTTGTAGCGCTCCTTGAACTCCAAGTGCTCGTGCACAATGAGGTTGAAGATGCGCTTGAAGGGGTCGACATTGGCACCCACCAGTTCCATAAGCACGTAGTCGATGATCGTCACGCCGTTGAGCTTGTTCTCAGGGATCCAGGTGATGTTCTCGTACTTCAGGAGCAAGTGAGAGATCCACTTGGCGATCTCGATGGTGTTGGTATCGTTGACATTGGCCGCTCCGATCACCCGACCGTCCTTGACGTCCCGCAGCACGAGCGTGGAGTCGTCTCGACCGATGGCTTCAGAAGCGTCAAACGCCATGATGGTCTTGTTCTCGGCCATATAGCGCTCCAGGTTCTCCCGGGGCACGAACCAGCGCATGAGGAAAGGCCAGGGACGGCAGATCTCATCGAAGCTGACCATCTGGGAGTTGCGGATACGCGCGGTGTCCTTGGTCGACAAGGGTGAGCTCTGGGAGCCATCCGTCCATACATTACCGAAGTCGCGATCTGCGGCATCTCCCGTGGACTTGGCAGCTATCATGGACTTCTTGAGCCAGTCATCCTTCAAGCCCAGTTGGCGGTGGTTGAACGAGCAGTGCACTTCAGGCACGCCTTCAGGGGAGGCGGCCATCACCACATCGTACAGGTCAGAGCGGTTGACTGCGTCAAAGAACGCTTCCGACCACACAGCAGCTTCGTTGATGAGCTTGTAGATAAAGGCGCCGTCTTCGTCGTCCTTCTTGCCAGCGGTAGTGGCGATCACTGTGCCGTAGAAGATGCCGTCATTGTGGGCCTGGGTACGTGCGGCGTTACCGCCTGCGAGCATCGCGGGCAGCGTCACTGACACATAGCGAATGAAGGCAGCTTCGTCGATGAAGTACGTGGGTGCAGTCAAACCACGACCCACGTTGTTGGCCGCTTTGTCGGACGTTGCGGGCACCAAGCCCACGATCCGATTACCGGTGATCCCGAAGTGGATCTGTTCGGTATTGTTGATGTCCCCGCGCTTGTGGCCTGATAGGTAAAACGGTAGATACGCGTTGATCTCCCGTATCCGCTCCATGTTCTGCTTGCGAAGGTTGTCGTCCTTGGTTAGCAAGTTGATGAGCTTGTTATTGTAATGCAGGTTGTTCAAATACTCACCCAAATGGTCCATGGACAGGGACTTGCCGGTCTGACGGATCTGGATGAGGTACACCGTGATAGCGTTGAAGAACAACCAGTACATACTCATGTTGCCGCGATTGGCACGAAAGTACGCTGGATTGTCCCGTGTGTTGCCTGGTGCTCTGGCTACTTCCCGGAAGTAGTAAAACGGATTGACCGCGCATTCCATGCGAATCATCACCATCTGCTCAGGCGTTAGGTTCTCCACATCGTGGGGATCTACGTCCTTGAGAAGGGGGTTGTGCAGCTGTAGGCACCATTTATAGTTGGAGATTCCCATCTTCTTGAGCAAGTTGGCATACTTGATGAAGGAGATGTTCTTGGTCTCGTTGTGGACGACGGCATGCGGGTTCTTGGCCCAGTCTTCCTCAAACAAGATGACGCTAGGGGCTGTCATATATGTTATCCTTGTGTTACAATTGAAGGGCGTGCATACACTATCCTATCCCGGAAGCCCGAAGGCTCCCGGGGTAGTGGTGCTTATACTTGTTCAGCGATCATGCGCGCTCGCAACTCTTGCATGTAAAGTTGAACCAACAGGCGAGGCACTTTCATGTCACTCACCTTCTCCAGGTACGAGCTCTTGAACAAGAGGCTGAACCTGGAGCAGCGAAAGATCGGAGCTCCCACACTGGGCACATCGCACTTGACGACATACCCCGTGAAGGACTTCCGACGGATACGGCCATACCTGTACTCGAAATTCACGCAGTTTTCCTTGTACAGGGAGAACACGATCTCCTGGTCTTCTATGGTACGCGTCCCCAAAGACATCAACACTGCCGACTGGGGCATCGCTGATGTCTCAAAGAACTTGATACCGGCGAAGAACAGATAGACCCGAAACAAAAGAGTCTGAAACATCTGCGGTATCCTTGTTTGTCCCGTTGGTGGGGATCTTTTATATGCGTTTTCCCATAGAATCTGGAAATAGACCGTATATCCTATTGCTCAGCTTTGGTAACCAGTCATAACACGCAGCATGATGTACAAGATCACAGCCGTTCGGGTGGCCATGACGAGTGACTCGGAGATGCCCTTGTGCTGGGACACGATAAGTGCAGCTCCCTGCTCCCGGATGCTCAAAAGTGCTGGATCCATGGAGCGTGTGGACAGGAACAGGTTCTTCAGCGTGGTCAAGATGAAAGGCCAATCACGCCTTTTGCTCACCGGCACGTTCTTGTCGATGTAGAAAGCGCTTTGCACGATCACATCGACCACGAACTTGTCGACCTTCTTGTTCCATTTCGGATCTGTGTAGGCGTGGCTCATCCATTCGAGCACCGAACGGATCATCTTGAACGAGGAGTTGGAGTTCATGTCCGCCACCACGGTGATCAGGTCGTTGTCGATCCAGCCATGTGGATCATTCAACAAGTTCCTCACGTAGTTGACCAGGCTTTCAGTGCCTTTGGTCTTTTCCCGAAGCACCACATCTCCGTCCGCATCCACGATGGTGGCTGTGTTCACACCGATGGACTCCCCGGAGGAATGCACACGGTCGAACTCGTCGTAGTAGATGCGAAATACGTCCTTGAAGCGTCCCTGCGAGTCACTGATCACGCCCGTGATGACGATGTCGTCGTTGAACATGCTCAGGCGGTCGTAGTTCAGACCATTGGGATCAACCATGGCCTCTGCCCGATACTCGCATAGCTTCTTCCACGAACCCAGCGTCTTGATCAGGTTTTTGTTGCTCATGTTGGCGTACGCCGCCTGAGCCACCTTCGGATCTGCGTTGTAGTGGAAGTAGTTGTTGGTCAGCGCGATCACCGTGCGGTAGCAAAAGATCATCGCCGTATCGAATGCTCCACGCAGGCGCATCTTGTCCGTCAGATGCGGCGTGTGGTAGAACCTGTGGATCATGTACATGAGCGTCAGGTTCAGGATGTCCGCGGTGATGGAGTTTTCCTGGTAGATGGTGTCCAGCCTTCGGATATCGCGCTCCAGTGACGAGTAGTCCACCCCGATGGTGCGGTCAAAGAACCTTAAGATCTCCCGAGGCAGCAGCCGAAGTGTCTGCACTCCCAGCAAAGCGGAGCCAAAGAACTGGATGTGGTCTTGGTTCTTGGTGGCGATGAAGAGCTGATACTCGTAGACTCCACGAGCTAAGTTCTTGTCGAACTTGACCTTTTCAAAGTGTCGGTCAAAGACATCTGCGAGGGAGTGATCCATGACTTATCACTTCCCCGAGGTCTTCTTGGCCATCTGCACGACCATCTGGCCGATTGCCATAGGCCGGATAGCCACTTGCACGCCCAAGCTGGTCGCGTGCTTGACCAAGCTCTCAGCGGTATGGCACAGTTTGCCCTCTGCCGCCAGCACCACGCCCACATTAGCGTTGGGGTTTTCATTCTTGCGCTCGATCAGCCGGCTCATCACACGTGTGAGTTCCGTGCTGGGCAGATCTGTGCCATCGGCCACATACAGATAGCCTTGGGAAGTGCCGTGCTCACCATTCTTGGCCACGCCATCAGCGCTCACGTCCACAAAGCCAGTAGGCGTGCCACTGGTGGGACCCTTGGCGTCGTCTTCTTCCACGCTCAGAGCAGCCACAATAGCTCCCATGCTCTCTTTGCTCAAGACCCTGTTCAAGATCTCGGTGTATTGGTGGCCCAACGGACCGTCCAGCATGATGGCGGGAGCTTTGCTCTTGTCGATGGTGATCCCGCCTTCCGTCACATCCACCTTGTAGGGTTTGTGGGTGATGGGGTCTGTACGAGTTTCCAGCTCACTGCTGGCTTTGACCAGCTTCGGATCATCTTCTACTTCCTTTTGGGCCAAGCTGAGGTTAAACGTCATGGTGCTACACTCCTGGATGTATATAGATAGGTGTTCGGGTAGATCATCGAAGATCAGTTCACTGGATCTTGCGCAAAGTACCCCCTCACCCACACCCCGTAGCAGGAGTGTGGGTGAAAGGATAAGATGACGTGTGTATTACCTGAGTAGTATCTAGGGGGGGGGG